>Ga0182024_10000189_pt1 | contig 145762 bp, 142 predicted proteins | sample P32metaG_FD_120480 | JGI IMG/M metagenome (GOLD analysis project Ga0182024, IMG submission 120480) | Permafrost microbial communities from Stordalen Mire, Sweden - P3-2 metaG (Illumina Assembly) | ecosystem: Environmental > Terrestrial > Soil > Wetlands > Permafrost | place: Sweden: Stordalen...
ATCTCTATTCCCAACTGTGAACCGTCACTCAGTAGACGCGCGAACGCGTCTTGATCGTGGGGCGTTGTAATGAGAAGAATTTCACGAAGTCCGCTTAACATCAGCGTGCTCAACGGGTAGTAAATCATTGGTTTGTCGTAGATCGGCAGCAACTGTTTAGAAACGGCGCGAGTAATGGGATGCAGGCGCGTGCCGGTGCCCCCAGCCAAAATGATTCCCTTCACTCCATTAGTATAGAAGTCCAGAAAACCTTTCTAAAGGCCGAGGTAGTGCTATGCGCGTTGTAATTACTGGAGCGGCCGGATTCATCGGATCGCGTCTGAGTGAACTGCTGGTCGCTCAAGCAGAACGACTCGGTTACAACGACGTCGTCTTGTTGGACGCACTGACGTACTCGGGACGGCTTGAGAATCTCGAGGAGGTCATGCGTGACTCTCGCGTGACCTTCGTCAAGGGATCGATCACCGATGCGCTCGTTACTGAAGAAGTGCTCGCCGGCGCTCACGCGGTGTTGCATCTCGCCGCGGAGAGCCACGTCGACCGCTCGATCACCGGTGCACGACTGTTCTACGAGACCAACGTCGTCGGCACCCAGCAACTTCTCGAAAGCGCGCGACGCGCCGAGGTGCAACGCTTCGTGCACGTCTCGACCGACGAGGTCTACGGATCGATTGACGACGGCGCGTGGCGCGAAGATCACCTTCTTCAACCCAACTCGCCCTACTCGTCGAGCAAGGCCGGCTCGGACCTCGCCGCGCTCTCTTATCAGCGAACCTACGGACTCAACGTCATGGTGACGCGCTGCTCGAACAACTACGGACCGCGCCAGTTTCCCGAGAAGTTAATCCCGCTCTTTGTCACGAATCTGTTTGACGGAGTCAGGGTGCCGCTGTACGGCGATGGACTGCACGTGCGCGACTGGCTGTTCGTCGACGACCACTGCCAGGGCATACTCCGGGTGCTCGAAAGCGGACGTGCGGGGGAGATCTATAACATCGGCGGCGGTACCGAGCTCACGAACATTGACATCACTCGTTTGTTGCTCGAGCTCTGTGGTGCGGACGAGTCCTTGATCGAGCCCGCGACCGATCGGCTCGGTCACGATCGTCGTTACAGCGTGGATTGGAGCAAGATTCGCGATGAACTGGGCTATCGGCCCGAGACCGACTTTGAAGATGGACTCGCCCGCACGGTGAAGTGGTATCGCGAGAACGAGCCGTGGTGGCGCCCGCTGAAAGAGCGCGACACTTGAAGGTGATCGAGATGCCGATTCCCGGACTCTTTGTGCTGGAGTCGCCGGTGTGGAGTGACGAACGGGGATTCTTTCGAGAGTGGTACAAGCGTGAAGACCTAGAGGCGAGTGGCGTCAACTTTCCCATCCATCAGGCCAACCTTTCGATGTCCAAGCGCGGCGTCGTGCGCGGAATGCACTACTCCGTCGCGCCCGAGGGCCAGGCGAAGCTGGTGACCTGCGCGTACGGTGAACTCGACGACGTCATCGTGGACGTGCGGGTCGGCTCACCGACCTTTGGCCGCTTTGAGATTGTGCACCTCGCCGCGAGCGAAGAGCGATCGGTCCTGCTGCCCGCTGGGGCGGCACACGGCTTTTGTGTGACCAGTGAGATCGGCATTCTTTCGTACCTGCTGTCGTCGCCGTTCAACGCGGCAATGGAGCTCGAGATCAACCCCTTTGACGAGACGCTCAACGTTCCGTGGCCGCTCTCGGGCGAGGCGACCGTGAGTGAAAAAGACGCCGCCGCGGCGTCACTCACCGAGCGTCTCGCGGCGAAGGAACTGCCAATCTTTGTGGTCGGTGCGAGCTAGGTGGACTTTCGACACGATTGCTAGCGTGTGTCAGGTGAGTACCGCAGCACTACGGCTGGTAACGATTGACGAACGAGGCGTGCAACTGCCCGCTCGCACCAGGCTGCCCGCCATGGAGTCCGAGTCCCAACTCCGAGCCTTTCTCGCCAGTCTTTCCGGCGTCGACGCCGTGGGGGCCGAGGCCCGCGCCGCCAAGCTCGCGACACGCTCTCTCAAGAAGTCGACGAAACTCACGGCGCTCGACCTCGCCATTTCGATGGTCGATCTCACGACGCTGGAGGGTGCCGACACGCCGGGGCGAGTCACCTCACTGTGCGTCAAGGCCATGTACCCCGATCCACACGACGCGAGTGTGCCCAGCGCGGCCGCCGTCTGCATCTATCCCGACTTGGTCGCCCGCGCCCGCACGGTACTTGGTGAGTCGCGTGTGAAGGTCGCCTCCGTGGCGACGGCATTTCCCTCGGGTCGAGCGATGCTCAACGTCAAGTTGCTCGACGTGCGAGAAGCAGTTGCGGCCGGGGCCGACGAAATCGATATGGTCATCGATCGTGGGGCCTTTCTCTCGGGGCGAGTTGGGCAGGTGTTCGAAGAGATTGTCGCGGTGAAGAAGGTCTGTGGCTCATCTCACCTCAAGGTGATTCTCGAGACCGGCGAGTTGGCGACCTACGACAACGTGCGCCGAGCCAGTTGGATCGCGATGCTTGCGGGCGCTGACTTCATAAAGACCTCGACGGGCAAGGTCACGGTCTCTTCGACACTGCCCGCGGCGTTGGTGATGTTAGAAGCGGTCCGCGATTTCGCGGAGACGACCGGTCAACTCGTCGGAGTGAAAGTGGCCGGCGGCATCCGCAACGCCAAGGACGCGCTGCGCTATCTCGTGCTCGTGAACGAGACCGTGGGCGCGGCGTGGCTGACGCCTGATCGGTTTCGTTTCGGGGCGTCCTCTTTGCTGAACGATCTCTTGATGCAGCGGCTCAAACAACGTCGTGGCGCCTACGTGCGACCCGACGAGTTCAGCGGAGATTGACGTGAGCGAAGACCTGACGAACTCCCCTCTAGGGTCCTTGGCGTACGATCCGGCGCCGGAATCCGCGTCGATCGCTCGTCTGCAGGGAAGTTACGGACTCTTCATCAACGGCAAGTTCACCGACCCCTCTTCGCACGAGCAGTTCACGACGCTCAACCCCGCGAACGAAGAGGCGCTGGCGAGCGTGGCCCAGGCGTCGAGCGCCGACGTCGACCGGGCTGTCGGAGCGGCTCGGCGAGCCTACGAGACGGTGTGGTCCAAGACCACCGGCGCCGAGCGTTCGAAGTATCTCTTTCGCATCGCGCGCCTTATTCAAGAACGCTCGCGTGAATTGGCCGTGGTGGAGACGCTCGACAACGGTAAACCCATCCGCGAGTCACGCGACGTCGATATTCCTCTCGCCGCGGCCCACTTCTTCTATTACGCCGGGTGGGCCGACAAACTCGACTACGCCGGATTCGGGCCTAATCCCCAGCCCTTAGGAGTCGCCGGACAGATAATTCCCTGGAACTTCCCCCTGCTTATGGCGGCGTGGAAGTTGGCACCGGCCCTCGCCGCGGGCAACACGTGTGTTTTAAAGCCGGCCGAGACGACGCCGCTCTCGGCGCTGGTGCTCGCAGAGATCTTCCAACAGGCCGAACTGCCCCCCGGGGTCGTCAACATCGTCACCGGTGACGGTTCGACCGGTGCCGCACTCGTGGATCACCCCGACGTCGACAAGATCGCCTTCACCGGTTCGACGGACGTGGGGCGGATGATTCAACAGCGCGTCGCGTCCAGCCACAAGCATCTGACCTTAGAGCTCGGTGGCAAGGGCGCGAACATCGTTTTTGAGGACGCGCCGATTGACGAGATGATCGAAGGCATTATCGACGGCATCTTCTTCAATCAGGGCCACGTCTGTTGTGCGGGTTCGCGACTCTTGGTACACGAGTCCGTCGCGGACGAGGTGCTACGTCGGTTGCTGCGACGAGTCGACCAGTTGCGGGTCGGCGACCCATTGGACAAGAACACCGACGTGGGCGCCATCAACTCGGCCGCGCAATTAGCGCGCATCAAAGAACTCACCGCCTACGGCGAGGCCGAAGGTGCCACGCGCTACACCAGTTCGTGCTCACTGCCCGACAAGGGCTACTGGTTCGCGCCCACAGTCTTTGCCGACGTGGCCCAGTCGCACCGAATTGCCCGCGAGGAGATCTTTGGACCGGTGCTCTCGGTGTTGACCTTTCGAACGCCGGAAGAAGCGGTTGCCAAAGCCAACAACTCCAACTACGGCTTGGCCTGCGGCGTGTGGAGCGAGAAGGGTTCTCGTACCCTGTGGGTCGCCGAGCGACTTCGCGCCGGGGTCATCTGGGCCAATACCTACAACCGTTTCGACCCTACGAGTCCCTTCGGGGGCGTGCGCGAGTCGGGCTTTGGTCGCGAGGGGGGCCGACACGGTCTCGAGGCGTATCTCAATGTCTGAGCGCCTCGACGTTCGAAAGACCTACAAGCTCCTCATCAACGGCGCCTTTCCACGCTCGGAGTCTGGGCGCAGCTACGAAGTGACCTCTCTCAAGGGCGCGTTCCTCGCCAACGTGGCGCAAGGTTCGCGCAAGGACGTGCGAGATGCGGTCGTGGCGGCGCGCGGCGCGCAGTTGAAGTGGTGGTCCCAGAGTGCCTACAACCGCGGCCAGGTGATCTACCGCTTAGCCGAGATGGCCGAGTCGAGGCGAGAGGAACTGGCCGAGCATGTCGCGCTCGCCGAAGGACGCTCGGCCAAGGGTGCCCAGACCCGTGTGTCAAGGGCCATCGACCGGATCGTGTGGTACGCGGGCTGGACCGACAAGATCGCCCAGGTGCTGGGCTCGTCGAACCCGGTCGCCGGACCGTTCTTTAACTTCTCGATTCCGGTGCCCAGTGGCGTGGTGGGCGTGCTCGCAGAACAGGACTCTTCCTTAGAAGCGTTCGTGAACGCGGTCTTCGCGCCCCTTGCCGTCGGTAATACGGTCGTGGTGATCGCGAGCGAACGGCGCCCGACCCCGTCGATTCTGCTCGGTGAGATGACGGCGACGGCAGACTTTCCTCCGGGAGCGCTCAACATCATCACGGGCTACACCGGAGAGCTCGCCCCGACGTTGGCGGCGCACGAAGACGTCGATGGCCTGGACCTGGGTGGGGCGGATGACGAGTTCGCGGACCAACTCGCCACCAGCGCCGCGGGGTCGATCAAGCGCGTGCTGCGCGCGAAAAAGAGCGACGCCACGTCGCTTCGACGACTTCGCGCCTTTGTCGAGACCTCGACGGTGTGGCACACGATCGGCCAATAATGACCAACCCCTACGATCTCGCCCAACTCGCCGCGAACGAGCTTCGCAACATGAGCGGCGTCGACGCGTACGACGTCGTGGTCGTGCTGGGCTCGGGTTGGAAGGAGGGCGCCGTCGCCCTCGGTACACCGTCGAACGTCATTGCCTCGACGTCGTTGAGCGGTTTTCTCGCGCCGACCGTTGCGGGCCATAGTGGCCAGATCCTCTCGCTCGACGTCGCGGGATTGAACGTCGCCCTCGTGTCGGGGCGGGTGCACCTTTACGAAGGCCACTCGGCGGATCAAGTCGTCCACCCGGTGCGCACGTTGATCGCCGCCGGCGCGAGCAGGGTCGTCTTAACCAACGCCTGCGGCGGACTCGACCCGACGATCGGCCCGGGCAACGTGGTCGTCATTCGCGATCACCTCAACCTCACCGCGACCTCGCCCTTGGAAGGCCCTGCGCCCCCCGATGGGTACGGATCACGTTTCGTCGACCTGACCGATCTCTACAGCGCCCGGCTTCGCGCGGTGGTGCACGGCGCCGTCGCGGATCTGTCCGAGGGTGTTTACATGGGTTTTCGCGGTCCGCACTACGAGACGCCGGCCGAGATCGAGATGGCGCGGGCAATGGGCGCCACGCTCGTGGGTATGTCCACGGTCCTTGAAGCGATCGCGGCGCGCCATTTGGGAGCCGAGGTGCTCGGTCTCTCTCTCGTGTCGAACTACGCCGCGGGCGTGACGAGTGGACCACTGAACCACGCCGAAGTGCTCGAGGCGGGTCAGGCGGCCGCGACGTCCTTGGGTGCGCTGTTGACGCGAATACTTCCCGTTCTGTGACCTCGTCACTGCGCGAAGAAGTCGCCGCGTGGATCGCGCTCGATCCCGATGAGAACGACCGGCGCACCCTGCAGGAACTGCTCGACTCGGGCGACGATGGTGAATTGGGGCGACGTTTCTTAACGCCGTTGACCTTCGGCACGGCCGGCCTTCGTGGTCCCGAGATGGCCGGTCCGGCCGGAATGAATCGCGCCACCGTGCGCCGCGCGACCCAGGGAGTCCTGGCGTGGCTCGAAGAGATTGGCGTCGATCCGCGACGAGGCGTCGTGGTGGGACGAGACGCGCGACACGGCTCGGAGCGTTTCAACGATGAAGTCGTCGAGGTGCTGCTCGGCGCGGGCGCGACGGTCTTCGAGATGCCCGGTGCCTTGCCGACACCCTTCGTGCCCTACTGCGTGAAGGCCCTCGGGGCCGCCGCGGGCGTCATGATCACCGCCAGTCACAACCCGCCCGAGGACAACGGCTACAAGCTCTACGCGCGTGACGGGGCGCAGATCATTCCGCCCGACGACGAGATCGTCGAGCGTCACGCTCGGGGCGCCGGGCCGGCGATCTTGGCGAATCGCTCAGCGTCGGGCCACTTCCTCGTGGCCCCAGAGTTGCTGGACGAGTACCGAGAGCACTTCCTCGAGCGATTTCGCGTCGAAGGGGGAAGTGATCTGGGCATCACCTACACGCCGCTGCACGGGGTGGGGGGCGAGACCATGATGAAGCTCTTTGCCGACGCGGGCTATTCCCACGTGACGCCGGTGGCGAAGCAGTTCCGGCCCGACGGGTCGTTCCCGACGTTGGCGTTTCCCAACCCCGAAGAGCCGGGCGCGTTCGATCTGGCGATCGCGACGGCCGACGAAGCCGGTTCGACGCTGATCATCGCGAACGATCCCGACGCCGATCGTTTGGGCGCCGCCGCGAGAGACGGCGGCGGGTGGCGCGTCCTTCGAGGTGACGAGATCGGATGGCTGCTGGCGTCTTCGTTGCTGGACGAAATCAACGTGGCCCACGAGGTCGTCGCCACGACCCTCGTCTCTTCCACGATGCTCGAAAAGATGGCGCGGGCGAAAGGTGTACCTTGCGCCACCACCCTGACGGGCTTTAAGTGGATCGCGCGCGCCGCCGGTGAGGAGGTCCTCGGTTTTGGTTACGAAGAGGCACTGGGCTACGCCGTCGACGCGCTGGTCGCCGATAAAGATGGTCTCTCTGGCGCGCTCGCGCTTGCTCATTTGGCCCACGAGCTGTCACGAAAGGGGCAGAGCCTTTTCGATCGACTCGACGAGCTCGAAGCTCGCTTTGGCGTCCACGCCACGGCCCAGCTCTCTCTTCGAGCGACCTGGCCCACTGGTAGCGAGGACATCCGGCGCGTCGTCGCCCAACTACTCATTGATTCGCCGGCGTCGCTCGGCTCGCTCGCGGTCAGTGAGGTCGTCGATCTAAATGTGGGCGGGCGAGCGTTGGGGCCCACTGAAGGAGTGCTGATGGGACTCGGCCCGTGGGGTCGAGTGATCGTTCGTCCCTCGGGCACCGAAGCCAAACTGAAGGCCTACGTCGAAGTGACCCCAAAAGTGGAAGGTTCGCTCAGTGCTCAGCGCGCCAGTGGCGCAGAGTTGGTGGGCGGCGTCGTGGAGAGCCTCGCTGAGCTACTTCGCTTCTGAGCTTCGCAGCGTCGCGTAACCGGGTTTGATGACCGTGTTGATCATCGCGAGGCGCTCGTCGAAGGGATAGAAGGCGCTCTTCGCCGCGTTCAATGTCAACCACTCCATGTCCTCGAGGTCCCAGCCAAAGGCGTTGGCGCACGTCTCGAACTCGCTCGACAACGTGATGCCGCTCATTAGTCGGTTGTCAGTGTTCAACGTCACGCGAAAGCGCAGTCGACGAAGAAGGTCGATTGGGTGGGTCGCGATCGAGGCGGCGGCACCGGTGTGGACGTTGGAGGTGGGACAGACTTCCAAGGGGATCCGTCGGTCGCGCACGAAGTTAGCCAGCCGTCCGAGCAAGTGATGGCCGTCAACGTGGGTGATGTCGTCGACGATGCGCACGCCGTGACCGAGTCGCTCGGCGTTGCAGAACTGCACCGCCTCCCAGATCGAAGGCAGTCCGAAATCCTCGCCCGCGTGGATGGTCATATGAAAATCCTCGCGCTGAATGAGGTGAAAGGCGCGCAGGTGCTTGGTGGGGGGAAAGCCGTCCTCGGGCCCGGCGATATCAAAGCCGCACACTCCTTGGTCGCGAAACGAGACCGCCAGTTCCGCGATCGTCTCGCTCATCATCGCTTGGCGCATCGCCGAGAGAATGGCGCGAACCGTGATGTCGTGGCCCTCGCGCTGTGCCTCCTTCGTGCCCTGGGCGAAGCCGTCCAGGACGGCGCGCACCACTTGATCAAGGGCGAGTCCGCTCTTCATGTGCAGCTCGGGCGCGAAGCGCACCTCGGCGTAGACGACGCCGTCTCTCGCCAGGTCGATCGCGCTCTCGGCGGCGACGCGCTGTAACTGGTCTCTCGTCTGCATGACGGCCGTGGTGTGGGCGAAGCCTTCAAGGTAGCGAACGAGATCGCTCCCCGGGGTGTCCACGATGAACCATCGGGCGAGGTCGTCGGGATCGTTGGTCGGCAGGCCGTCGTACTTGATGTCGCGCGAGAGATCGATGACCGTCTGGGGCCGCAGTCCGCCGTCGAGGTGTTCGTGGAGCAGAACCTTGGGAGCCCGCTTGATCAACTCGGGCGTTATTGCGGTACGTACCACCAGACCAGGCTAGCGAACAGGGCCTGCTTACTTTCTAATGAGATTCAACTTTAGGGGAGCGACCCAGATCTGTTCATCGCCAACTACCACCGCGTCGGCAATGGCGTCGCGCCCGAGGCTGAGATGCGCGTGGTCGTCGGCGTGCAACTCGAACACTGGCTGACCCTTCTCGACTTTCTCTCCTTCACGCACCAAGCACATGACGCCGGCTGACGCGCTCACCGAGTCCTCCTTTCGAGCTCGACCGGCACCCAAGCGCCAGGCCGTAATGCCCACCGCAAGCGCGTCCACGGATCTCACGTAGCCGGCGCGTGGAGCGGTCACCACCTCAAGGATCTTGGCTTGCGGCATCGCGGCGTCGGGGTCGCCTCCCTGGGCGCGAATCATTTGGCGATAGACCTCAAAGGCCGACCCGTCGTCGAGTTTCGTCGAAGGATTTACGTCCAAACCCACGAGTTCGGTCATGATTGTCGCGAGTTCTAGCGTGAGGGCTCGTACATCGCTCGGTCCTTGTCCCTTGAGCACGTTGACCGACTCCGTGACTTCGAGCGCGTTGCCAACGGCTTGTCCAAGCGGCGCGTTCATCGGTGTGATCTGCGCGACCGTCTTGACCCCGTGGGCGAGACCGAGTCCGACCATGGTGTGAGCTAGTTCGCGCGCGCGCCCGAGGTCCTTCATGAAGGCGCCGCGACCGACTTTGACGTCGAGAACGAGTGCCTGGGTACCTTCGGCGATCTTCTTTGACATGATCGACGACGCCATGAGAGGAATCGACGCGACGGTGCCGGTGACGTCGCGCAGTGCGTAGAGCCTTCTGTCGGCGGGCGCCAGACCGGATCCGGCGGCGCAGATCACCGCCCCGACCGACTCGAGTTGTTCACGAATCTCATCGTTGCTCAGCGTGGCTCGCCATCCGGGAATGGATTCGAGCTTGTCCAGCGTGCCGCCGGTGTGGCCCAGTCCTCGCCCCGAGAGCTGCGGTACCGCCGCGCCGCAGGCGGCGACGAGGGGAGCGAGAATCAGTGAGATCTTGTCACCGACGCCGCCGGTCGAGTGTTTGTCAACGGTGGGTCGAGAGAGTCCGCGCAAGTCCAGGCGCTCACCCGAGGCGATCATGCGATCCGTCCAAGTGGTCAGTTCATGGGGGTCAAGTCCATTGAAGTAGATCGCCATCAAGAGTGAGGACATCTGTTCCTCGGCGACGTCGCCAATGTCGTAGGCGTCGAGGATCCAGGTAATCTCCTCGTCACTCAATACCGCGCCATCGCGTTTGGCCGTGATGACGTCCACCGCGGAAAACGTCGTCACGAGTTTTGCCGTGTACCGAGATCCTCAGGGCCAAAGGCGCGTGGGAGAAGCTCGCTCAGCGTCAGTGGCGCAGCGCCCTCGCCGGCGTCGATGAGCAGAGTCGCTCCGCCGTGTTCGAACAGCAGTTGGCGACACCTTCCACAGGGCGCAATCGGCTGGCCGTCGCCCGCCACGATGGAGATCGCCACCAATCGACCGCCCCCTTGGCGGATGAGGTCGCCAACCAGCGAACACTCCGCGCAGAGCGTGAGGCCATAGCTGGCGTTCTCCACATTCGATCCGACCATGGTCGCCCCATCGTCTCGCTGCGCGCTGGCACCCACCGTCACGTTGGAATAGGGCGCGTACGACCTGGTGGCGGCGTCGCGAGCGAGGATGCGCAGTTCCGCCCACTCGATCTCTACGGCCGAACTCACGTCATCACTGTACACTTTGCGCTTGTTGAAAAACTTTCGATTCTCTCCTGTTGTCGTGAGTGAGGAGGTCGCCACCGCACTTCAAGAGGGTCGCGGCGTCGTGGCGTTGGAGTCGTGCATCATCGCGCAGGGTCTGCCCGCGCCGGTGAACTTGATGGTCGCGCAAGAGTGCGAGGACGCGGTGCGAGAAGGTGGATCTGTCCCCGCCACGATCGCGGTCTTGGAGGGGCGCGTCGTCGTCGGTCTCAATGCCGCTGAACTCGAGCGGCTCGCTGATCCGAGCCGCCCGATGGTCAAGCTTTCATCGCGCGACCTGGGCGTGGCGATTGCGGCGGGCATTGACGGCGCGACGACGGTCGCGGGGACCGTCAGCGTTGCGAAGCGTCTTGGTATCGACGTGATGGCGACCGGCGGACTCGGTGGCGTGCACCGTGACGCCAGCGTGACCTACGACGAGTCGGCCGATCTCGTGGCCCTTACCTATAACTCGGTGCTGGTCGTAGCGTCAGGCGTGAAATCGATTCTTAACATCGAGGCCACCCTCGAGAGGCTCGACACTCTTGGAGTGGCGGTCGTTGGATATAAGACCCGCCAATTTCCGGGCTTCTATCTCCGCGACAGTGGCTTCGAGCTCGATTGGTCAGTAGAAAGCGTTGACGAAGCCGCCGATGCGTTCGCCCGACATCGCGAGTTCTCGATCACGAGTTTCATCTTGGCTAATCCGGTCGCCGCTCATCACGAGCTGGATCGCCAATTGCACGACGAAGCTCTGGAGAGTGCGTTGAGAAAGACGCATATGGCTGGGGTAAAGGGAAAGGCTGTCTCGCCGACGCTGCTGGCGGAGTTCGCCAATCACACCGGCGGCGTGAGCGTGCAAGTCAATCGCGATCTCGTGGTCGCGAACGCCGCACTCGCCGGCGCGATCGCCTCGTCGCTCGCTCGATCGCTCGCGTGAACAGAACCCGCGTTGTCGTTCTCGGCGACGTGATGCTCGACATCGTCGTCCAGCCAGTGGGCCGCGTGGCCCCCACCAGCGACACGCCGGCCAATATTCGTGTCGCACGTGGGGGTTCTGGAGCGAACTTCGCGATGGCGTTACGGGCGACGGGAATCGACGTGGACTACGTGGGCGCGAGTGGGAATGACGCGGCGAGTTTCGTCTTCGTCGAGGCCCTCGAGCGTGGCCGGGTGGTCGTTCACTTACAGCATTTTGACGCGCCGACCGGAACGGTGGTGGCGATCATTGACAGCGACGGGCAACGCGCCATGTTGACCGATCGCGGTGCGAACGTTCGACTCGACGACGCGTTCGTCACCGAGCAACTTCATGATCCCTTTGACCATCTGCACGTGTCGGGCTATCTGCTCCTCGACGCTGCCACGAGACACGTGGGCGAGAACGCGCTGGCCCTGGCGAGGTCTCGAGGCATCTCGACTTCTGTCGATGCCTGTTCCTTAGCGCCCTTGTTGGCGTTGACTCCTAAGGTCTTTCTGCACTCGGCCAGGGACGCCACCATGCTCTTCGCCAACGATGAAGAGGCGCTTGCCCTGACCGGATCGGAAAACCCCGACGCCGCGCTCGACACCCTCGCACTTTCGTACCAAGAGGTGGTGATAACGCGCGGCGAACTCGGCGCGCTGGCAGCGCTCGATGCGCAGCGCTTTGCGGAGGCCGCGGTAAAGACAGAGGTCCTCGACACGACCGGCGCCGGAGACGCGGCGACGGGGACGTACTTGGGCGCTCGGCTGAGTGGCGAAAAACCCCTCGTGGCCCTGCAGCGCGCGATGGCCGCTTCGGCCCGGGTGGTGGGTGGCCTGGGGGCGCTGGGCTAGTTCTTTTGGCACGGCTGGCCGTAGGCGGCCGGTGGACGCGCGCGTCCAATAAGACCGGCCACTAAGGCGATGGTGATGAGGTAGGGGAACATCTTGAGGGTCTCAGTCGAGACCGGCACCCAATTCTCCTAGTGTTTGGCCGCGAGACGAACTGACGAGGCAAAGATAATCAAGGTAACGTCCGCAACCGACCAACGCGTCTCGGGGTTCCTTGTTATGCTCGCGCTCAGTAAGGCGTGTAAAGCGCTAATGGCTTCTTAAGAAGCGTCCAAAATAACCAAAGGGGAGTGCAATGAGTTCAATTGGAAGAGGCCGCGTGGGGCGTTTCGCTCTCTCGGCCGCTACCGTCAGTCTGCTGTTAACGGGAATAACGGTCGGTGCAATCGGCGCGGCGAGCGGAGCGACTTCGAAGTACCACAAGACGCTCGCCTGTGAGGTCACCGACACCGGTGGCGTCAACGACAAGTCGTTCAACGCTTCGGCCTACTTGGGCCTCAAGGAAGCTGTGAAGGTCGATTCGAAAGTGATTACGAAGAAAGTGCAGTCGACGCCGTCTAACGGTACCGAGTCCACTTACGTGAACGAGATCTCGTCGTTCGTCTCACAGCACTGCAGCATCATCATCACCGTAGGATTCTTGATGTCTGACGCGACATGGAACGCCGCGCACGCGAACCCGAAAGACCACTTCGCGCAGGTAGACAACACCAACTCAAGCCCCGGTAAGGATGGAATTGCGGTTCCTCCCGCGACGGGAACGGCCAAGAACATTCTGGGCCTGACCTACGAAACGCAGCAGGACGCGTTCCTCGGTGGTTACGAGGCGGCGGCGTACGCCGTAGCGCACAACCCGTCGGCGCCTAAGGTCGCAACCTACGGTGGTCTGCAGTTCAGCTCCGTGACGTACTACATGGACGGCTTCTACGACGGCGTCCAGTACTACAACACGACGATGAAGCCGGCGACTCCGGTGGCTGTCCTCGGTTGGGACGAGACGACTCAGAAGGGTACCTTCATCGGTTCCTTCACCGACCAGACCACTGCGGCGACCGACACGACCGCTTTTCTGGCTCAAGGTGCGACGACCGTCTTCCCGGTCGCCGGCTCTGACGGCCTCGGTACGACGGCCGCGGTGACGACATGGAATGCCGCACACGCGTCGCTTTTGGCGAACGTGGAGTGGGTGGACACCGATGGCTGCGTTAGCGACGCGACCGACTGCAACCTGTTCCTCAATTCGGTCACCAAAGGCGTGACGGCGTCAGTGAAGGCCGCCGTCCTCCTACAGGCCGAAGGTAAGTTCAAGGGTGGCGACTACATCGGCACGCTGAAGAACGGCGGCGCCGCCTTTATCCAAGATCAGGGCACGATGGGTAAGACGAACAGCGCGGCAACCGTCGCGGCGATCGCGACTATCACAAAAGGCATCGAGAACGGAACCATCAAGGTCGCGGTGGGCGGCAAATAGTAGTCATCCACTAACACCCGCGAACGGGGGCCGAATCCTAGGATTCGGCCCCCGTTTCGTTTCCGATCCAGATTAGGTTTGAGATTCATGAGACTGGAACTTCGAGCGGTCACGAAGCATTTCGGTTCGCTCGCGGCCAATAATGATGTCCATCTCGTCGTCGAACCGGGACAGATACATGGCTTGCTCGGAGAGAACGGCGCGGGCAAGAGCACGCTGATGAACGTGCTCTACGGGATGATCTCGCCGGACAGCGGCCAGATATTCATCAATGACGAACTCGTGACCATTCGCGACCCCAAGGACGCCGTCGGCCACAGAATCGGTATGGTGCACCAGCACTTCATGCTCATCCCGGTCTTCACCGTCACCGACAACATCATTCTCGGTAGCGAGCCCGTCAAACCCTGGCCGTTCATTGACCACCGCAGTGCCACCGAACGCATTGTCGCTCTCGCTAAGGAGTACAGCTTCGTCATCGACCCCTCCGCCACGATCGAGAACCTGCCCATCGGCACGCAGCAGCGCGTCGAGATTCTTAAGGCCCTTAGCCACAACGCCGAGATCCTCATACTCGACGAGCCGACGGCCGTCCTCACGCCGCAAGAGGCCGACGCGCTGATGGTAGTCATGCGCACGTTGAAGTCCCAGGGCAAGTCCATCATCTTCATCACGCACAAATTGAAAGAAGTCCTCGAAATCGCCGACGTCATCACCGTGATGCGCCTCGGCGAGGTCGTGGGCACGACTACGCCAGCGGAGACCAACGAGGCCGCACTCGCCACAATGATGGTGGGCCGCGACGTCAGTCTCGTCGTCGCCAAGCCCACTGCGAAGATCGGCGACGTGGTCTTCGAGGTCACGAATCTCTTCGTTCAGGACGATCGGGGCCTGACCGCGGTGAAGGGCGTTTCGTTCGAGGTTCGCGCGGGTGAGATCCTCGCATTCGCGGGCGTGCAGGGAAACGGACAGACCGAGCTCGTCGAGGCATTGACCGGACTGCGACGCACGACGGCGGGTTCGGTGGTGCTGAACGGGATGGAACTTGTTGGCCAATCGGTGCGTGACGTGCTCGGCGCTGGCGTTGGCCATGTCCCTGAGGACCGACAGCGCCACGGCCTGGTGCTGACGATGTCGATTGCGGACAACCTCGTCCTCGACCAACTGGGTAGTCCGCAGTACAAGGCGTGGTGGGGCCGAAAGCTGAAGGCGATCGCGGAAAATGGTACTCACCGCATCGCCGAGTACGACATTCGTGCCCAGAGCGAGGCCGAGCCACTGAGCGCCCTTTCGGGCGGGAACCAACAAAAGGTCGTCATGGCGCGTGAGCTCTCACGTGAGCTCAAGGTCTTGATCTGCTCTCAGCCCACTCGCGGACTCGACGTAGGGTCGATCGAGTTCATGCACCGCCAAATCGTCGCACTCCGTGACGAAGGTGCGGCGGTGGTGATCGTGTCCAGCGAGCTCGATGAGGTCATCGCGCTCGGCGACCGCGTAGCCGTCCTCTACGACGGAATGATCCAGGACATCGTGCCGCCGACCACGAGTCGAGAGGACTTCGGACTCTTGATGGCCGGTTCGCGTCCGGCGGCGACGGGGGCCCTGCTATGACTATCGGCGTCGACGTGAACGCGCCACGGCCGAGTCGGCTGCTCGAGATTTCATTGCGCGTTCGGCGCGCGAACATGGCGCTGGTGCTCGTGCTCGCGCTCTTCATCGGGCTGGTGATCGGGGCGATCATGATCATCGTGACCACTCCGACGCTCGTGCACTCCTGGGCCACGTTCTTCTCTCACCCGGGTAAAACGATATCGGAGAACTTCAATACGGTGTGGTACGCCTACGAGTGGATCTTCCAAGGATCAATGTTCAACTTCCACGCGATGAGGGTCCTCATCGACCACCCCGACAAGGCAAACCTCGCTACCGCCCTGGGACCGATCTCGCTCACACTCCAATACGCGACGCCGCTGGTTGTCGCGGGCCTCGGCCTCGCCATCGGCTTTCGCAGCAACATCTTTGACATTGGCGGTCAGGGCCAGGTAATAGCGGGAGGCGTCGTCGCGGGCCTCATCGGCTTCAGCCTCAATTTGACGCCCATCTTGCAGGTCTCCCTCGAGCTGATCGGCGCCGTACTTGCCGGCGCCCTGCTCGCCTCGCTCGCCGGTGTCCTCAAGGCCTACACCGGCGCTCACGAGGTGATTGTCACCATGATGAGCAACTACATCATGGTCCTGTTGATGGGATACCTCCTGATCACAAACCTCTTTGCTCGGCCCGGTGTGAAGGACGGAGCCTCGAAGGCCGTGACCCCGAGCGGGCAACTGCCCTTCTTCTTTTCCCATCTGAACTCCTCACTACTGGTTAACGTCGGATTCCTCATAGCGCTCGCCATGGTCTTCGTCGTCCAGTGGTTCTTCGACCACTCCAAGACCGGTTTCGAGTTGTTGATGGTGGGCCAAAATGGCGAAGCAGCGCGAACGGCCGGTATTAACTCTAAGCGGACGATCATCATCATCCTGTGTCTTGCCGGAGGGCTCTGCGGGCTCGCGGGCATGTTGGAACTGACGGGCGTTGACCACTTCCTCTCCCCGAACTTCGGCGGTTCTTACGGATTCGACGCGATCACCGTGGCCCTGCTCGGGCGCAACCGGCCGTGGGGAGTCTTCTTCGCCGCGATCTTCTTCGGCGCGATGTACGCCGGTGGTGAGGCCATGCAGGCCTTCACACCTTCCAACATCCAGTACTCCCTCGCCCAAGTCATCCAAGCAGTCGTCGTCTTCGGCGTCGCGACACCCGCGCTGATCGTTGAGATATTCCGTCTCACCGACAACGGGCGGTTCCGTTCGTCAGGCTCCTCGGGAGGCTGGGCGAAATGAGCGTTAGCGCGCAAACTGTCGACCACGAGGTCGTCCACCCCGAGATCGTCACTCTCGAGAACCTCCGTCGAGTCACTCGCGAACGCGCGTTCGGCTACGGCGTCACGTTGGTCGTGCTCGGTCTGTTGGAGGTCCTCTGGTTCGGTGGCGCGAGCTCAGCACTCAAGACGACCATCGAATTGGGTTATAACAGCTCGACCGCGATGCCGTCGATCGCAGGTCCCGTTCGCGTAGTCCCTCTCCTCATCGGCCTGCTCTTGCTCGCACTCGTCGTATCTCACGCCGCGCGTCAAATCGTTCCCCAGCGAATCAAGTTCTCGAAGGGCGTGCGCAGCTTCCTCATCATCGTCGGGGGCTACCTCATCAGTTGGCCAGTCGCGCTCTGGCTGGGCGTGAACAGTGTCGGAGCACTGCGGACGTTGACCATTCCGGTCTCAACGACCGGCTACGTCATCGGGGCCCTCACCATTGTCGCGGGGGGCCTCCTCGCATGGCGACGGTTTGACCGAGGCGCGTCGCCCTTGCTCTACGTCGGCTTAGTGTTCTTCTTGCTCGGATTCCTGGTATGGGTCGCTCGCGGGTCCAACGTATCGGGCCTCCACCTTCAACTGACGGGGATTCTCGCCGCGGCCGTGGCGGCCGCGACGTTTCTCATCTTCGGGTCGCTGTCGGGGACATTGTGCGAGCGCTCCGGCGTCGTCAATATCGCCATCGAGGGCCAGTTCATGATGGGGGCCATGTCATCGGTCATGGTCGTGAGCGCTATGAACGGCACGGGAGTCTCGCTGGTACTTGGCGTCCTCGTCGCGGGGGTCATCGGTGCCCTCCTCGGCTGGGTCCTGGCCGTCATGTCGCTGCGATACCAAGCGAACCAGATCATCGTTGGTATCGTCATCGTCGCCTTCTGCACGGCCGTAACCCAGTTCATCATGTTCCAAGTGCTCGACACCCACCAGAACCTCAACGGCGCCTTCCCACTGCCCGTGTGGTCCATCCCGTTCTTCTCGCACATCCCCATCGTCGGTCCGGTCGTCTTTGATCAGAACGTTCTGGTCTACGTCGCGATCCTCGGAGTCATCATCGCCAACATCGCACTCTTTCGTACCCGATGGGGTCTTCGGGTGCGCTCGGTGGGAGAAAAGCCCATCGCGTCAGAGACCGTGGGCGTCAGCGTGACGCGGATGCGCTATGGCGCCGTGATTCTTGGAGGATTCGTCGCGGGACTCGGTGGCGCGGCGTTCACGATCGGTGCCGGAACGAACTTCACTTTTGGCATGACGAACGGTTACGGCTACATCGCGCTCGCCATCATGATCTTCGGCCGCTGGCGCCCCTACGGGGCGCTCATGGCGTCGCTGCTCTTCGGCTTTGCCATCGCGCTCAGCGCGAACCTCAACATCTACCTGAGCCAGTTGGTCATTCCCCAACAGTTCATCAGCATGCTGCCCTACATCATCACGATCGCGGCGGTCGCCGGACTCGTTGGCCGGATACGCCCGCCCGCCGCGGACGGCATTCCCTTCAGTCGCGAGTAGTCGCGACGAGATCTGGCGTCGGGTCCGACATCTCGTTGGCCTATTTCTTGAGACTCTTGTCCCAACCGGTGAGAAGCAAACGAGCGCCGCAGATGGCGCGCCAAGTGAGTGTTAGGTCGCTTCGACGCTTTGTGCGGGCGTGACGGCTCGACCCGACAAGCGGGGCAACGCGAAGGTCGCTAGCAGCGCAATGAAAGTCACGGCGGCGGAGATTTGAAAGGCCCGCTGGTAGCCAGAGGTGTGCGCGGCGGCGATCGTGACGCTGTGGAGCAGTGAGTGGGTGCGATCGGTGGCGACAGTCGCCAAGATCGCGAGCGCCAATGACCCGCCAACTTGGCGCGACGTGTTCAACACGCCAGATGCCAGACCGGCGTCGGCCCGGTCCACGCCCGAGGTCGCCGACAGGGCGAGTGGAGAAAACAGCAGACCCATGGCGAACGCGCAGAGAAAGCCCGGGACGAAGATACTTCCCCAGTACGAGCTGTGTGGTTGTATCAGCGAGATCCAGAGAAAACCGAGCGTGGCGAGTGTCGCGCCCACTTGGAGCAAGGGACGAACGCCGACCCTGTTGATGAGACGTGACGAAATCTGTGCGCCGGCGATGATGGCAATGGCCATTGGCAAGAACGCGAAGCCCGCCTTCACGGGACCGTACTTGAGCACGCCCTGGAAGTAATACGTCAAGAAGTACCACATGGCAAAGAACGTGCCGCCGACGAGGAACATGATGACGTTGGCCGTCGAAAGCGAACGCGACCTAAAGATGCGAAACGGCATGAGGGGGTGTGAAGCGACCCGGCCCTCCCAGAAGAGAAAGGCCACGAGCAGGGCCACGCCGCCGATGAGCCAACTCAGCGTGGTCGAAGAGGTCCAACTGTGCGTCGTGGTGTTGACGACGGCGTAGATCACACTCGCGAGACCGCCAGTAACGAGTACCGATCCCGTGACGTCGAGTTTGGCGGTCGCGTCTCGATTGCGTATCTCCCGCAGGTACAGCGCCGCCACCACACCGGCCACCAGACCGAAGGGCACGTTGATGAAGAACACCCAGCGCCACGAGGCCCAGCCAGTCAAGATCCCACCGAGCAGTCCACCAACGGCGCCCCCGGCCCCCGCGACCGCACTCCAGGCGCCGATCGCCTTGGGTAGACGCGGACCCTGAAAGGTCGTCACGATGATGGTCAGCGTGGCGGGAGCGAGAATGGCGCCACCGAGACCTTGGACGGCGCGGATCGCGATCATCTGGCCGCCAGTTTGCGCGAAGCCAGCGCCAATGCTCGCGAGTGTGAAGATCAAGATGCCCGTGAGGTAGACGAGGCGCCGGCCAAAGAAGTCGGCCATTCGCCCGCCTAACAGCAAGAAGCCCGCGAAGGTTAGGACGTAGGCGTTGATCACCCATTGAGCACTGCTGTACGTGAAGTGAAGGTCGGCCCCCATTTGCGGCAGCGCCACGTTGACAATGGAGACGTCCAGCACCACCATGAACTGCGCGATGCAGGCAATGGAGAGGATCAGCCAGTCCGGCGAGTGGCGAGTGGCAGCGGCCTCAGTAACGGACATGAGTCGAGTGTAATAGTCGACTTCTACATCCCACGACGATGAAATGTGTCCGCATCCGCGATTTCGGTCACACTTGAAGGCATGGTCGCACAGTTCATCTTCACCATGAGGGACCTTCGCCGTTTCTACCCGCCGGACCGCGAAGTCCTCAGGGGAATCAATCTCTCGTTCTATCCCGGCGCAAAAATCGGCGTGATTGGCGCGAACGGTTCCGGAAAATCGTCGCTGTTGCGCATCATGGCCGGGCTGGACGACGGCTTCACCGGCGAGGCACGCCTGACCCCGGGCTTTAGCGTGGGTTATCTCTCCCAAGAGCCCCAGCTCGATGCCACGAAGGACGTGGTCGGCAACGTCGCCGACGGTGTGGGCGAACAGCGCGACTTGCTGGCTCGATTCAACGACGTCTGCGCGGCGATGGCCGATCCGAAAGCCGACTTTGACTCCCTGCTTGCGGAACAGGCTCAACTGCAAACCAAGATTGACGCCGCGAACGCATGGGACCTCGAGCGAACCCTTGAGATCGCCATGGACGCCCTTCGTCTGCCGGCGCCCGACGCTAACGTCGAGACGCTGTCGGGTGGCGAGCGCCGACGAGTCGCGCTCTGTCGCTTGCTCCTTTCCCATCCCGACCTGCTCTTACTCGACGAGCCGACGAATCACCTCGACGCCGAGTCGGTGGCGTGGTTAGAGCGCACCTTGCAGGAGTACAGCGGCACCGTCGTCGCCATCACCCACGACCGTTACTTCCTCGACAACGCCGCGCAGTGGATTCTCGAACTGGACCGTGGTCACGGCATTCCCTGGGAGGGCAACTACTCCTCGTGGCTCGAACAAAAACAGGCCCGCCTGGCCGGTGAGGAGAAGGCTGACAAGGTTCGCCAAGCATCGCTCGAACGTGAGTTGGCGTGGATTCGACTCTCCCCGCGAGCGCGCCAGAGTAAGGGCAAGGCGCGGCTCAGTTCATTCAATGAACTGGTGGCCGAGTCAGAAGCGGCCGAGCGGCGCGCCGATCGACTCGAGATCGCGATCCCCCCGGGCCCGCGGCTCGGTGACGTCGTCGTGAACGCCACGAACTTGACAAAGGGGTACGACGAGCGCCTTCTGATCGAGGATCTCACGTTCCTCTTGCCGCCGGGGGGCATCGTGGGCGTGATCGGGCCCAACGGCGCGGGCAAGACCACGTTGTTTCGCATGATGGTGGGCCAAGAGACGCCCGACGGTGGGTCCATTGAGATCGGCTCGACCGTGCAGTTCGCCTACGTCGACCAGTCGCGCGACACGCTGGTGGGCGAGAACACCGTCTTTGACGAGATCAGCGGGGGACAAGAGCAAATGGTCGTCGGATCTCGCGAGATTCATGCGCGCGCCTACGTCGCGAGTTTTGGCTTCAAGGGAAGCGATCAACAGAAGAAGGTAGGCGAGATCTCGGGGGGCGAGCGCAACCGGGTCCAGTTGGCCAAAGTGCTGCGCAGTGCCGGCAACGTGTTGTTACTCGACGAACCGACGAACGACCTCGACGTCGATACCCTGCGCGCTCTCGAAGACGGGCTGTTGTCCTTTCCCGGGTGCGCCGTCGTCATCAGCCACGACCGTTGGTTCTTGGACCGAATCGCAACGCACGTGCTGGCCTTTGAAGACGACGCCGTCGTTCGCTGGTTCGAGGGAAACTTCTCGGACTACGAGGCCGATCGCCACAAGCGACTCGGCACTGACGCCGATCAACCCCATCGGCTTCGCTACAAGCCCATCACTCGTTCCTAACGCGCCGAAGCGTTCGACCTAAGGTGCACGTTGTGGCAAAGGTTGAGGTCGTTTCGATAGCGAGTCGTGAGGACTGTGGCGCCTTAGACGCCTCCGACGTTCTGGCGCCACAGCGTGAGGAGTTCTCCCTCAACGACGGTCAGATCTACCTTGACGGCAACTCTCTCGGTCCGGTATCACGCTCTGTGAAGGCGCGCGTCAATGAAGTCCTCAACGCCGAGTGGGGACGAGGCCTGGTGCGCAGTTGGAACGACGCCGGTTGGTCGGAGATGCCCGTTCGACTCGGCGACCGCCTGGCTCCGTTGATCGGCGCGAAGGCCGGTGAAGTACTCGTCGCGGACACGCTCACGCTTCTGCTCGCCAAACTCATTGGCGGCGCGCTCGCTCAACGTCCGGATCGCCACGTGGTGTTGACCGACGTGGCGAACTTTCACTCTGATCTCTATATCGTCCAGGCGATGGCCGCGCGCGCCGGGCGCCCGGTGAGCGTCAAGGCCATCGAACGTGGCGAACTCGAGGGCGAACTGAGTGAGGACGTCGCGCTCGTCATGTTGACCCAAGTCGATTTTCGAAGTGGTGAAGCGCTCGATATGAAGGCCATCTCGACTCAAGTACACGACGCGGGCGCGTTGATGCTGTGGGACTTGGCGCACTCGGCGGGCGCACTGCCGCTTGACGTCACCGACGCCGGCGCGGACTTTGCGGCAGGCTGTACCTACAAGTACCTCAACGCGGGTCCGGGCGCGCCGGCCTTTCTCTACGTTCGAAAGTCTTGGCAGGGCGTCTTGGAAAACCCGTTACCGGGATGGCAGGGACACGCCCGGCCCTTTGACTTTGAGTACGACTATGCACCGGCCAACGGGATGCAGGCATTCGTGACGTCCTCGCCGCCCATTATCGCCCTGGCCGCATTGGACGGTGCGCTCGACGTGTGGGACCACGTCTCGATGGAACAGGTGCGAGCGAAGAGTCTTGCCCTGACTGACCTCTTTATAGAACTGGTGGACGCACGACTGCCCGGGGTCTTTGAGATCGTGACGCCGCGCGACCACGCAAAGCGCGGGAGCCAAGTCGCTCTTCGCCACGTCGATGCCTACGGCGTCATCCAATCACTGATCGAGCACGGCGTCATCGGTGACTTTCGCGATCCCGACATCGCGCGCTTTGGTTTTGCCCCGCTCTACGTGCGTTTCGTGGACGTCTTTGATGCCGTCGAGCGCTTGGTGGACGTCATCAACACCGAGAGCTTCAAAGATTCTCGCTTTGCGACTCGCCACCCCGTGACGTGACCGATTGACCCGTCCCCAGCAGTCCACGTCGCATTAAAAGTCGCCTGTTGAACGTCGAGTACGGTGGCACTTGATGCGCCTCGATGACTGGTTCTTGCTCGCAGAAGAGAGAGGCAACCCACATAGCACTATCGACTCGCGACGTACGTTGAGCTCTGCCTGGAGCGAGGGCAACAACGTCAGTTTTCTTATCGACGGCGCCGTCTACTTCGCTAGGTTGGCCAAAGTCGCGGCGAATCTCGAGCGGGGCGATGAGGTACGTTTCACCGATTGGCGCAGTGACGGCGATGAGTTGCTTACCGATGAGGGGCCCGCGATCGCCGCGCTCTTGGACGATATGTGCCAACGTGGCGTCGACATGCGCGGCTTACTCTGGCGATCGCACAGCGACCGCTTGGCCTTTAGTTCGAGGGAGAATCGACGCTTCGCCTCGAACGTCACCGAGGCGGGTGGGGAGGTTCTGCTCGACGAGAGAGTACGGCGAGGTGGATCGCATCACCAAAAAATGGTCCTGTTTCGCCATCCAGACTCCCTCGAGCGCGACGTAGCTTTCGTCGGGGGAGTCGACTTCAGTCACGGTCGTCGAGACGAACCTCGCCACCACGGCGACGCTCAGGTCATTCAGCTAGACGAACGATACGGTCCCCGGCCCGCGTGGCACGACGTGCAGCTCGAAGTTCGTGGACCCGTGATCGGGGATCTCGATCTCACGTTCCGAGAGCGGTGGGAAGACCCGACACCTCTGAATCACGCTAATTGGAGCAGAGCCCTTTTCTCTCGCGTGACGTCGCGAGATCGTCTAGCGAGTGCGCTCCCAGAAGTGCTCGCCGATCCTCCGGCTCACGGTGGCATGGCCGTGCAAGTACTTCGCACGTACCCGTCGCGGCGCCCGAGATATCCCTTCGCGCCCGACGGCGAACGGAGCGTGGCGCGTGGGTTCATCAAGGCCGTCGAGCGGGCCCGCACCCTTATCTACATTGAGGATCAATATTTCTGGTCAGTCCGGATCGCGAAGATCCTCAGCCGGGCCCTCCGTCGACACCCCGAACTGCGACTCCTCGTGGTGCTCCCGCGCTACCCGGATAAGGATGGCAAACTTTCGGGTCCGCCGAGCCGACTGGCTCAGGCCCGCGCGATGGCCATCGTCCAACACGCCGGTGGCGAACGAGTTGGGATATTTGACGTTGAGAACGAGATCGGTTCGCCGATCTACGTTCACGCCAAGGTCTGCGTCATTGACGACGTGTGGTCAGCCGTGGGCTCGGACAACTTGAATCGCCGTTCGTGGACACATGACTCGGAGATCTCCTGCGCGGTGATCGACAGTGAACTCGACGTTCGAGCGCCCCTCGACCCCGGCGGGTTGGGTGACGGCAGCCGTAAGTTCGCGCGGGAGCTCCGCTTAGCGCTGTGGGCTGAGCATCTCGGTCGAGCAGTCGATGATCCCGAGCTGCTCAATCTGAATGGCTCGTGCGAGCTTTGGCAAAACTGCGCCAGTGAGCTCGCACGTTTTAAGAGCGGGGGCGCCGTGGGGCCACGTCCGAGGAGTCGCGTTCGATCCCACGTCGTCGAGCCCGTCTCCGGTGGCGCGCGACGATGGGCCGACGTCCTCTATCGATTCATTTTCGATCCTGACGGACGCCCGATCAAGCTGCGCCTCACCCGCCGTTTTTGAGGGCGGTCAAGGAAGGTTCGGGACCTACGACTTGTACGAGAAGAATCCCTGACCGGTCTTTCGCCCCAGCAGGCCCGCTTGGGTCATTCTCGAGAGCAGCGGCGGCGGCGCGAGGTGGGGTTCTTTGAACTCTTCGTAGAGTGACTGGGCCACCGCCAGCGTGGTGTCGAGACCAATCAGGTCAGTGAGCGCCAAGGGTCCCATGGGATGCGCGCAGCCCACCACCATGCCGGTGTCGATGTCCTCCGCGCTGGCGAAGCCCGATTCGAGCATGCGTACCGCCGAGAGCAGGTAGGGGATAAGGAGGGCGTTGACAACGAAACCGGCGCGGTCCGGCGACGTGATGACGCGCTTGTTCAAGGTATTGGTCGCGTAGGCGCGAACGCGCGCCGACGTGTCGGGGCTGGTCAACAACGAGGAGATCAGCTCGACCAGCTTCAGTACCGGGACGGGGTTGAAAAAGTGCATGCCGATGACGTGCTCGGGGCGCTTGGTGACCATGGCGAGTTTGATAATCGGAATTGACGAGGTGTTGGTGGCGAGCAGGGCGTCGGGGTCCTTCACCTCGGCGTCGATCTTTCGAAAGACGTCGAGTTTGATCTCTTCGTTTTCGGCCACCGCTTCGATGACCAACTCTCGATCCCAGAGGTCGGCGAAGTCCACCGAAAAAAACATATTGGCCCGCGCGCGATTGGCTTCGTCCTCGGGGACCTTTCCCGCCAGCACCGCACGAGAGAGTGACTTCTCGATTCGCTCAAGGCCGCGGGCCATCGACTCGGCGTCTTGCTCGACGATCATGACGTGGGCTCCCGCGCGCGCCGCTATCTCGGCGATGCCCGATCCCATAAGACCGCATCCCACTACACCCACACGTTCCATGGAGACCTCCTCATCCAACGAAGTTCCGACTTCTCGAAGGCTGAGTCTAGGCCGACCCCGTGTCGAAGCTCTAGGAGAGGTCGTCGCGCTCAGTCGTGCGCCAAGTGTCGCGGGTGCAGTTGGTGACTACGATTGTCGTCAACCGAGTCGCACCAACTTAAGCGATCTTTGAAGGAGCCTCACCATGGATACGGTCAATGTCATCGTTGAAATCCCGCGTGGTAGTCAGAACAAGTACGAGTACGACCATGAGAACGACACGATCAAGTTGGACCGTCACCTCATCGTCTCGATGGGCTACCCCGCGGAGTATGGCTTCATTCCCGACACGCTGGGCGGCGACGGCGACCCCCTCGACGCGCTCGTCTTGACGGAGTTCCCCACGTTCCCGGGCTGTCTCATTGAAGTCAAGATTCTGGGCATGTTCATAATGACTGATGAGAACGGTAAAGACGAGAAGCTCGTCACCGTACCTAACTACGACCCCAAGTGGAAGTCAGCCACCGACATTGGCGACGTGCCCAAGGACGTCCTCGATCGAATTGGCCACTTCTTTACCGTGTACAAGGACCTAGATGAGGGCAAGTGGGTGAAGGTCGAGAACTACGTCGGTCGGGCCCAAGCGCTCGAAGAGCTCGCCGCGTCGCGCACGCGTTTCGTTAAGTAACACCCCTTCGGAAACGTCCATGCCGGGTCACGAAGAGACGAAACAGAAGACTTCGACTCCCGAGTCGCTGCAAGATCGCGCCCTGCGCTTGGTCCTCGCTTCTCAGGTGTTCTTTTTTGGCGCCATCACGTGGTGCGTGATCTTGGTGCACGACCACGCCGCGCAGAACGACGGCATCTCGTACTACGCGGTGCACCACCGTACGTTAGTAATTGCCGCCGTGGGCTACCTCGCGGCGGCGATCGGTCTGTGGCGAACCTCGACGCTCTTTCGCCTTGGAGGTCTCGACCCTTTGATCTGGTTCGGGCTTCGCGTCGTGGCCGTGGTGTTGGTGCTGCTGCTCGTGACGCCCTACAGCGGAGGTGCCTTTCTCAACTGGTCGCACATGACCGTGGGGGTGATTGGCGCCCTGGTCCAGTTAGCGATCTCGATCACCTTATGGCGACGCTATGGTTCGCTCTCGGCACTTCTTGGATTCTCCATCCAATTAGCCGGCGGAGTGTTGGGCGCGCTCTCGCTGCCGGATTGGCGCTTTGAGTATCTCTTGAACTCCGAAATCATCTTTCAGTTGGGCTTTTGTTGGTGTCTGATTGGCTGGACGAGGATTCTTCCAAAAGCCTTATCTTCCTAACGAGTGCAGCTCCGTGGGCCTCGTAGAATTGAATCTTCCCCCGCGGCTTTTGTCAGAGAGTTTCGATCAATGAATCTGAGTGCTGAACAGTTCCCGAGGGCGGTCCGACCTCTCTTGGGACTGCTGCATATTGACTTTGCCACTCGACGTCAACCGTCGACACTCATGGTGCTCGTGGCCTCACTCGTCGCGCTTATCGGATCGCTGGCGGCCGACATCCTGCTCGTGGCAGTGGGTACGAGAGTCTTTCCTTCGACGAAGGGTTACGTTCATTTCCAGTTCTTGGACTACTCGCGATTGACCGTCATCGGAGTGATCGTGGCGTGCGTCGGTTGGCCTCTCGTGACCAGGCTGAGCTCCACGCCGAGGTGGCTCTTTTTGCGCTTGGCCGTCGTCGTGACGGTCGTGTTGTTTGCGCCCGACGTCTATATCTGGTACCAGGGATCTTCCGCAACAGCGGTTGTTGTCCTGGTGTGGATGCATGTCGCGATCGCGATCGTGACGTATTACTCATTGGTCAAGTTGGCACCGGTCCCTCGCGGGCGACACGCGCGCTGAGCCGAGGTCAAGTTTTCTCCATTGACGCGATCGACGTGCGGAGCAGGTGAGGGGTCATACTCTCCGCCTTCCACTCGAGAGAGTGCAGCCTCTTCGAGGCGAAGCGCGTCGTTCGTGCTCGCGCCAAGGACATGAAGGAGGACCTCAAAGCAGTTTCACTATCGGGCGCGTTTGCTATTGTCTATTACTTCCATTGAATTTGAAGGTAATAGGCCCTAGTGAGAACTCGACTCATCCATTTCGCCGTTGAACCCTTGGTCAGAATCTTGGCGGTAACGGGTCGCGCGACGATCATGCCGGACCACTACGTGCATGGCTTTGCCAGTTAACTCTCTTTCATCAAGGAGCGCTCCGTCGTCAGCCGGTTCCGGCTGGCGACGGGTGCGTTCGCGACTTTCGCCTCGGTTGCTCGCGGGCGGCGGCGGAGCGCTGATCGTCGGGTACCTCTCACTCATTGTGTTGATTCCCATTGCGGCCTTGGTCAGTCACGGTCTCTCGGTGTCCGTGGTGACCCATGGCGCCGGTCTCGCGTTCTGGCGCTGGCACGTGTCGATTGGCCTGAAGAGCTTTTGGAGCGCGGTCACGGTACCGGGCGCGCGCCAAGCGATCTTTCTCTCGTTGTGGCTTTCTTTGAGTGTGGCGGCAATCAACGCGGTGATGGGCGTGGCGATTGCGTGGGTGCTGGTGCGCGACCGTTTCATCGGCAAAGGCCTCATCGAGGCGTCGATCGATCTGCCCTTCGCGTTGCCCACGATCGTGGCGGGCGTGGTGTTGTTGGCGATCTACGGCGTCGACAGTCCCATTCACGTGGATCTGTTCGAGACGTGGATGGGACTCATGATGGCGCTGCTCTTTGTGACCTTGCCATTCTCGGTACGAGCGGTCCAGCCCGTACTGGCCACGCTGGACCGAGAGAGTGAGGACGCCGCGAGGACCCTCGGTGCGGGCGGCGTGCGCATCTTTTTCTCCGTGGTGCTGCCCGCACTGTGGCCCGCGGTGCTCGCCGGCTTCGGCCTGGCTTTCGCGCGGGCCATCGGTGAGTTTGGATCGATCTCATTGATCGCCGGAGGGTTGGGAAGAACGACGACGGCGTCCAACTACGTCTATAACCTCACCCAGGGCTTTCTGTGGACCGACGCCGCCGCGGTGTCGACCGCGCTGTTGCTGCTCAGTCTGGTGGTCTTGGTGACGACCAACGTGTTGTCACGTCACTTCCAAGAGCGGACCATCTGATGAACCGTAACCGTTGGGCCGTGCGCGCCGTCGTGTTGGTCTATCTCGGCATCCTCATTGGGCTACCGGTCGTCTTTCTCGTCATCAAGGCGCTCGGCCACGGGTTGCCCGCTTTCTGGGGCGAGGTCACCCGGCCCGACGCGCTTTTGGCGTTGAAACTCTCGGTGGAAGTCGCGGCCATTGCGGTGCCGGTCAATACCATCGTGGGCGTCGGAGCGGCGATACTGATCGCGCGCCATAACTTCTTTGGCAAGCGTCTGTTGGACACGATCTTTGACGTGCCGATCGCCATCTCGCCGATCATCATCGGCGTGGCGCTGGTACTGGCGTATTCGCGCATCGGATGGTTCGGCGCGCCGCTCGCTCGCTGGGGCATCATGGTGCTCTTTTCACCCTTGGGCGTCGTGATGGCAACGATGGCGGTGTCGCTGCCGTACGTACTTAGGTCCGTCGTGCCGGTGCTGCTCGAAGTTGGCATCGATGAAGAGCAGGCCGCGCGCACGCTGGGTGCGGGGCCCCTTCGCATCTTCTGGCACGTCACCTTGCCCGCCATCCGTTGGGCCGTGATGTACGGCGTCACGCTGACCCTGGCGCACACGCTCGGTGAGTTTGGCGCGGTGCTCGTCGTGTCGGGCAACATCAGTGGGGTGACCCAGACCTTGCCGATCTACATCTACGACAGTTGGGATCAGCGCTTTGACGTGCTCGGCACGTACTCGGGCGCGCTGGTGCTGGCGATGATGTCGATGGCGGTGCTCGCGGTACTGGCCCTGTTGCGCAGAAGAGAACGGCGACTACGTGTCGATCTCGCTTAAGCACCTCTCCAAGCACTACGGCTCGACGCAGGCCGTCGAGGACGTCAGCGCCGAGATCGTCCACGGCTCGTTGACGGCGGTGCTCGGACCTTCGGGTTCGGGTAAGTCGACGCTGTTAAAGCTCATCAGTGGACTGGAGCGGCCCGACGCGGGCACTGTCGTCATCGACGGCGAGGACGTGACCAACGTCGATCCGCGGCACCGCGATATCGGGTTCTGCTTTCAGCACTACGCGCCCTTTCGTCACATGAACGTCTCGAAGAACGTGGGTTTTGGGCTCAAGGTGCGCAAACGCTCCCCGAAGGAGATCGACGCTCGGGTGAAAGAGCTCTTGGCGCTGGTGAAGTTAGAGCACAAGGCCAAGGACTACCCGGCCCAGCTCTCTGGTGGGGAACGCCAGCGTATGGCGCTCGCGCGGGCCCTGGCGATTGAGCCGAGGGTCCTGCTGCTCGACGAACCCTTTGGCGCCTTGGACGCCGTGGTACGCGCGGAACTGCGCCACTGGCTAAAAGAGCTCCACCAACAGATCCACGTCACGACCGTGTTGGTGACCCACGACCAGCAAGAAGCGATGGAAGTGGCCGATCAACTCATCGTGATGCGAACGGGCCACATCGTGCAGTCGGGCAATCCCCTGGCGCTCTACGAGCGGCCGGCGACCGACTTCGTCCACGAGTTTTTGGGCCCATCGACCGTCTTCGCCGGTGAGGTGGCGCGCCCTCACGACCTCGAACTCGTCTCGGTGTACCAGGGCACAATTACGGGCCGGATCACCTCGATCGTCTCGCTGGGCTTCGAGGCGCAGGTGACCGTCGAACTCAGTGACGGCACGTCGACCTGGGTGCAGCTCAGTCGCAACGAGTTGGCCGCGATGGGTCTGCGAGTGGCGTTATTGGTGGGCGTTCGACGTCGCGACGACGTCAACTTCTAGCTTTCGCGTTGCGGCGACACTGGAGATTCGTTCGTCCAACAACTCACTCGGAACAGTGTCGAGCGTGTGCAGAATCGCGTGCGCCAGGTCGCGCGCGCTCTCGGGACTGAGTTCGAGCGCCACACGAGCCGAGGGACCCTTTTCGGGATTCAAGACGTCAATCATCAAGGCGTGACCGGCGGGGTAGTGCACCGGGTGATCGAAGTAGACCGATGCCCGGGTCATGTTCGTCCAACCACTCGGCGTCTTCGCGCTCGCCTCGACACTCAATCGTTCAGTCTGGTACGTGCACACGATGACTCCTTAGGCGAGGGTGCGAGCGAGGAAGTTAAAGATGTCGGTCCAGCCTTCGTTGGCCGACTCGGGGCGATAGCTCGGTCGATCCACACTGAAGAACGCGTGTCCCGCGCCATCGAACGTGCGAAACGTGAACTCCTTGCCCGCGGCGGTGAGGACTGCAGCGAGTTGTTCGTTCTGCTCGGGCGAAGGGAACTGGTCGTCGGCGCCAAAGAGTCCGAGCAGCGGAGCCGAGAGATTACTGGCTTCGCCAACAATGGCTTTGACCTTCATGGGGAACTCCGCCGGTGGATCGACCATGATGAACGCTCCGTAGCAGTCGATGACGCCGTCGAGGGCTAGGCGACAGCCGACCAGAAACGACTGGCGCCCGCCCGAGCAGTAGCCGATCGAGGCCACTTTGCCGTTCGAGGTGGAAAGAGACTTAAGGTGCGCCACGGCGCCCGCGACGTCGCCGACCAGTTGCTCGTCCGGTACCCCGCCCAGGCTTCTCGCCGTGGCGGCCGCGTCATCAGAGCTCGCGCCGGGCGCGACGCGATGGTAGAGATTCGGCATTAACGCGGCGTATCCGTTCGCGGCGAACGTTCGCGCAATCTCCTTGGTCGACTCGTCGTACCCGGGCATGTGGTGAATGACGACGATCGACCCACCTCGTTCGACGTCGGTGGGTACCGCCAGGTACGCCTCGATCTCGTCGCCCTGGTGACCCTTCAGAGTGATCGTGTCGGCTCGCAGATTGTGTGTCATATTCGTCCCTTCGTTGACTTGTTCGTTTGACTTTAGGAGTTGGGGCGTGCGTAAGAATCACTAACGCGTCGCCGGCTCACTCCACTAGCCACAGGCGACGTTAGTACGGCGGTGACGGCGCCCAGTGGCTCGAAGGATTACACGCGGGAGTTATTCGTTTTCGACCATCGAGCGACTCTCCGCGGTGCCCGTGAAGTAGGCGATACCCCCTGAGACAAGTAACAAGAGTCCCGAAGCCGTCAGCGCCAGATTGAGTCCGTGGGTGAACGCCCCGTACGCGGCGTGCACCACTTCTTTGATGATTTTCCTCACAGCCGCGCTGCTTTGGCCGCTCTCCTGTGCCGCCTGCGACTTCACCTGGCCGGTGATGACGTCCGTGATGATCTCCTGGCGATACGAGGCCGGGATGCCGAGCTGGATGAGCCGCTGAGTCAGGTGCACCGTGAGTTGACCGTTCACGATTGAGCCCAAGATCGCGACGCCCGTCACCGCGCCGAGCTCGCGGCTGGTGTTGATGGTCGAGGCGGCCATGCCCGAGTTCTCCGCCGGAATGCTGATGAGCGCCGTGGCGTTGATGGGTACGACGATGATCCCAAAGCCCACGCCCGCCAGGCCCATCGTCCAGCCGAGCGTGGAGAGCCCCGCGGTCGGGTTGATCGCGACGTCGGTCAGCAGGACCCCGACCCCGGCGAGTAGACAGCCCACCGTCATGGGCACACGCGAGCCGACCCGGCCCACCCATCGCCCGGTAAAGAGCGAAGCCACGACCATGCCCGCGAGGAGCGGCAAGAAGTCAAGCGCCAGGGTGTAGGGACTGACGGCGGCCACGACCTCGAGGTAGAGCGCGACGAAGAAGAAGATGGAGAAGATCGCGAAGTAGCTCGTAAAGGCGATAGTCGTCGATCCGGCGAAAGCCCGATTGCGTACCCACTTCAGATTCAACATTGGGTACGTCGTATTGGCTTCGACGATGAAGTACACGACGAACGACACTGCGGCAATGGCGTACAAGGTGAGCACGCTGCTCGAACGGTATCCCCACGTTTCGCCCGAGATCGTCGCGAAGGTGGCGAAACCGAGCGCCACGGTCGCGAGAACGAATCCGTAGCCGTCAATGCGCCGGCGAATCTCGTTCACACTCTCTTTCAGCGCAATCGAGGCCACGACCAAGACGAGCGCGCCGAAGATGAAGTTGAACCAAAAGACGGCGCGCCACGACCAAAGTCCAACCAGTACTCCACCGATGACCGGCCCCAGGGCGAGCGCGAGACCCGACACCGCGGCCCACGCTCCAAGCGCTCGGGCCCGAAGTCGCTTGTCGGGGTAGATGTGGCGGATCATCGACAACGTGCTCGGTTCGGACCCGGCGGCGCCGACGCCCATAATTACGCGCCCGATGATCAACTCGCTGGGCGACGCCGCAAAGGCGCACACCAGTGAACCGGCGCAAAAAATGACCACGCCGATCAACATCACCTTCTTTCGCCCGAAGTTGTCACCGAGTGAACCGCAGATGAGCATCAAACTGGCGAAGGCCAGGGCGTAGCCACCGACGACCCACTGCAACTGTGAGACGCCGGCGTGCAGTTTGGCCTGGACGCTCGTCAGTACGGCACTGGCGATCGTGTTGTCAAGGAACGTCAGAAAGAGAATCGCCAACAGAGAGGCGAAACTGAAGTGGGTCCTTAACTGATGGGCAATGGCGGCTCGACGCTCGACGAGCGATCGATTCATTGACGACGCGGAGCTTTGGCGCTCGCTCATGTGCTCCTTTCCTGTGACGAGGTCTCTCTCATCGTGAATCGACTTCGTCACCCAGCTTTACGCCGACAGCGGGGCGCTCGTGACCAAGCGCGACTTAGCCCACGGCCTTAAACGTGATTCGAGCCACCGCGGAGTCGCCCCCAGTGATATTGCCCGCACTGATGGCACATGTCGTCAGGTTTGATTTCTTCGTGCCGCACTTGCCATCACCAATCTTGCCGGTGATGACTTTGAATGTGGTTCTCGGCAGTTGGCCCTTGGTGTTGATGGTCGCGGGAATCGCACCCAAGGTGTTGCACTGGGCCGCGCCCTTGGCCGAGGCGAGGCATTCAACGACGTAGACCGAGTCGCCGACCTTGAAGCCGGTGCCGGTGACGTTGACGAGTTCACCGTTATGAAGCTTGGTCGAAGGTGTCACGACCAATTTCGGCACCGCGGTGGCGGACGCACTGTCCAATGCGGTCAAGCCGCTCGAAATTTCCGTGATGGCTAAGACCGCGACACTGATCCCGACGCCAAGTCCCTTTACTGAGAACATTTTTCTCCCTCGTCTTTCTGCACTGTCAAAGGTTTCGTCGTCGCGCCACCAAACCTTCTGACGTGGCGACGACGAGAATTCCCCCGAAATGCCGTTGTTGTCATAGTAGTCAGGCGAACCGTGACGAAATTGTCTCGAAATGCCCCGATTTGGCCCGTTCTGGCGCTCGTTTTGGCTGTGACGACGGCTTAGGCGACGTCGTTCTTACGCACCTGCGGTGCTGACGCATGGTGCGCATCACCTCACTGTTTTCGAAGTCATCGTCGCGTCGCAGCGGTCACAGTGCCAAAAATGAGTTTCGTTGGGAATGCGTTGTGATGATGCGCTACGCGTCGTAGTCAATATTGGTCAGCGCCGCACCTAATGAACTAACGCGAGCGATTTGCACTGACACGCGCTCGCTAGTTGAAAAAAGTTCAACTTCGTTACCCGCAACTATTAACGCGCATCATGACGGCGAAGTCGCATTCCGCGAGTCTCTTTATAGAACCCTGACACTTCAAATCACTGAAGTGGATCCCCAGAAATGAGCAGGATTTATGAAGAGATTCATGATCTTTGGCTGCGTCTCGAGCCTCGTGGTGCTCGGCTCGTTGGGACTTTCCGTGACCTCTTCGAGCGGCGCCACGCCAAAGCGTGCCGCTAGCTCGACGTCTCGCTCCGTGAGCGCCAGGGTCCCTCAGGGTACGAGCGTGAACGTCTGTGCGAGCGTCGTGCCCGCCGGGTACGCGCACTGCAGCGCCCTGCTTCGCACTGACGCCACGGCCAAGGGCGAGCGTCCTAGCCAAGGTGGCGTGACGCCCTTCGCTTCCATCGGCGACGGTGGTGCGTACTCGCCGGCCTATCTTCAGTCCGCCTACAACGTCGCCTCGCTCGGGGCTGCCGGCAGTGATGGGATCGGCCAGACGGTGGCGATCGTCGACGCTTCGAGCAACCCCAAGTTGGTCAGCGACGTCGCGTACTACCGTCACTACTTCAACCTTCCGGCCTGTCCGGTGGGCACCGTTTCTGCCTCGGCGAGTGGCTGTGCGCTCGAGATTGTGAACCAGGCCGGCTCGGCCTCGCCACTGCCCTCGACCAGCGCCAGTTGGGGCCTCGAAGAGGCGATTGACGCCGAGATGATCAGCGCTCTCTGCCCTAACTGTCAGATCCTCGTCGTCGAAGCGTCGACGGCGTCGATGAGCGACCTCGGCGCATCGGTGAATACCGCAGTCTCTCTCGGTGCCAACGTGGTGTCGAACAGTTACGGCTCGCCCGAGTTCGCTGGCGAGAACAGCCTGTCCAGCGCGGACTACCTGCACCCGGGCGTCGCCGTCGTCGCGGCCACCGGCGACAACGGTTACGGCGTCCAGTTTCCGGCGGCCTCGCCCAACGTGGTCGCCGTCGGCGGCACGACGTTGATCCAGAACTCCGCCACGGGGACGCGCGACGGTTCGGAGAGCGTATGGAACGACGCGGGCTCGGGCTGCAGCCTCTATGAACCGAAGCCTTCGTGGCAGCACGATACGGGCTGTAGCCGGCGCACGGTAGCGGACATTGCGGCCGAAGCCAATCCCAATACCGGCACGTGGGTCTACGACACGTTTGGGGCCAGCGGTCTCTACGTCGCCGGCGGCACGAGTGTCGCCACGGCCTTGGTCAGCGCGCTCTATGGCGTGGTGAACACCGGCTCGTCCAACACCCTCTCACCGGACTCGGTGCTCTACCGGGCCGCTAGCGGCTCGCTCTATCAGGTGAGTGCCGGATCCAACAGTGCCTGCGGTACCTATCTCTGCAACGCGGCCGACAGCTCGAACGGTTACAACGGACCCACGGGGCTCGGTACGCCCGGCGGCAGTCCCAACAGCCTCGCGGCCTTAAGCCTCTCGGGCGCGACCAACGCACCGACACCTTCAACTGAGCCCACACCTACCTCGTTGGTGAGCACGACGCCGGGCGCGCCGACCAACCTCGACGCGGTGCCCGGGAACAAAGAGGCCATCGTTGGTTGGACCCCGCCGTTGAGCATCGGAAGCTCGGCGATCGAGCGTTACGTCGTTTCTGATAATCGGGGTCAGTCGTGCACGTACACGGTCACCACCCCTGAGACCGACACGTGCATCGTCAAGCATCTCACCAACGGCACGTCCTACCACTTCAACGCGACGGCTCTTAACGCCACGCTCGGGAGCACCTCGTCGCTCAAGTCCAACGCCGTCACACCTTCTAAGACCGTCGCCGTTACTCAGGTAGCGGCCGGCTACAACTACGGCTGCTCGCTGCTCGCGAGTGGCACGGTGCAGTGCTGGGGCGCCAACACCTTCGGCCAACTCGGTAACGGTTCGACAACGGACTCGAGTGCGCCGGTCAGCGTCGTGGGTGTCACCAGCGCGATCCAGATCGGCGTCAACGCGAACTACTCGTGCGCGCTGCTCGTCAGTGGCACAGTGCAGTGTTGGGGCCAAAATACGTCGGGCCAACTCGGCAACGAGTCGATGGAGCCAAGTTCGGTACCGGTGACCGTCAAGGGCATCAGCGACGCGACCGAGATCTCTCTCGGTCCGTTGTCGGCCTGTGCGGTTATCGCGGGAGGCAACGTCAAGTGTTGGGGCGACAACGTCGACGGCCAGCTCGGTGACGGCACGACGACGGCGTCGTTGATTCCGGTCGCGGTGACGGGAATCAACAACGCGCTGCAAGTCAAGACGAGCTTCAATCACACCTGTGCCCTCCTCGTCGATGGCACCGTGGAGTGCTGGGGCGACAACGTCCACGGCCAACTCGGCAACGGCGAGTCGGCCTCGTCACTCGTGCCGGTGAGCGTGACCGGGCTGAGCGGGGTCAGCGAACTCGGCGTCGGTTTTAACAACACCTGCGCGTTGTTGACCAGCGGCTCGGTCGTGTGCTGGGGCTTCAACGGCGACGGCGAACTTGGCGACGGAAGCCTGTTGAACTCTTCTACACCCGTCGCGGTCACGGGGCTTGTCGACGTGCGCCAACTCACGACGAGCGCGTACAGCAGTTGCGCGCTGCTCACCAGTGGCGTCGTGGAGTGTTGGGGCTATCAGAGCGCCGGTGAACTCAATCTGGGCACGACTTCCAACGCCGAGGTTCCCCTAGTCGTGGACAAGCTCTCGGGGGTCACGCAGATCAATCGCAGTTACGACTACCACTACACCTGCGCCATTGAGAACAGTCAGACCGTGGTGTGCTGGTCCAATAGCGGAACCTCGCCCGCGTTGGTCAAAACGCCCCTGAAGGTGACACTCTCCTCGACGACGGCGCCGCTCACCAAACCCTCGAAGAAGAGTTGACTAGTCGGCGTCGACGAGGTTGATGAGTCTCTCGCGAGCGGCGATGGCGACCGCTTCAAGTTTGGAGTGGACGCCGAGTTTGCTCAAGATATTGGCGATGTGGTTTCGCACGGTGTTGATGGAGATGAACAGTTCTTCGGCGATGACCTCGGTCGAGTGACCGCGCCCGAGCATCTGCAGCACCCCGAGCTCTCGCGCCGTCAGTAGATGGGTCTTTTGCGCCGGCGTCTTGCGCAGTTGGCCCAGGAGACTCGAGAACTCATCGGAGCGAATGACGAGTTCGCCTCGGGCCGCCGACCGCACGGCGCTCAAGACGTCGTCGATGGGACGGTCTTTGCTGAGCAGGCCGACGCAACCGGCTTCAATCGAGCGAGCCAACAGGTCCGCAGAGCCGCTGCCAGTGAGCATGACGATCCGAGTTTCGGGGAGCTTGTCGAGGATCTTCTTGACGGCTTCAATGCCGTCGCCGTCGGGGAGCCGATAGTCCATCAGCACGACGTCCGGCTGTTCCTTCAAGACCAGCACGAGCGCGTCGGCGATGTTGCCGGCGACGCCCACGAGGCGTAGATCGCTTTCCTTGGAGATCGTCAGGGCCAACATCTCAGCCACCATGATGTGATCGTCGATAACGGCGACGCTGGTGGGCGTGGACACATTGTTGGTCACTACTGAATGAGGCTAGTGACGTCGTGACCTAAATGGCCAAGAATTGAGGGTATTTTGTGGCACCGTTGTCGGCGCGCAGCTCGACACATCTAGCGCGACGACCCGACGACGCGTAAGCGTTTGCAAGGCGACTGGAATATCTTGAGTGCGTGTCGTCGCTGATCGATTACCTGTTCACGCTTTCGTCACGCGACACGGCTCGCGATGATGTTCGTCGAGCACGGCGCCGCACGCGCGACAGAGCAAGTGCGCGTAGCAGGCACTTTCGCCGCCCAACTCTTCTACGAGTGAGGGACTCTCTTCCACTGCCATCCTCCGACCGACTTTAGATCTACTTAGCGAAAGTCTTCTTGCATGGATGCGAGCTCGGCGGCCCCGGGACAGAGGTCGGATAAGGGCAGGCTGTTGAGTCCCGCCTGGGGCGTGTGGTTGAGCTCGTGCAGCTCTAAGCCCGACTCGTCGAGGTACAACAGGCCCGTGGCGATCTCGCCGCGGCCTTGGCGATCGCGGAAGTACTCTTCGACCTTCATCCGATCGCTCGGGTCGTACCCCTCGGGCACTGAGCGAAAGCGCATCACGCTGCCGTCGTGCATCGTGACGGCTTTGGCGTCGTCACTGGGGATCTTGGCGCGGATCGGCACCTGGAGGGGCACGAAGTCCGTTTGGACCTCTTTGACCTCGTGCTCGCGAAAGAACTTGTAACTCTTCGTCGAGCTCTCGTGATCGTTGAACGTCACGCACGGCGAGATCACGTCAATGAGGGCAAAGCCGTTATGCGACACGGCGGCCTTCAGGATTGGTATCAGTTGGTCCTTATCGCCCGAGAAGCATCGAGCGAGAAACGTGGCGCCGAGGGTGAGGCCCAACATGATCGGGTCGATGGGCGCGAGCAGATTGGGCTCGCCCTTCTTCGGAGCCGAGCCGATGTCCGCCGAGGCCGAGAGTTGGCCCTTGGTCAGGCCGTAGACGCCGTTGTTCTCGATGACGTAGACCATGTTGACGTTGCGGCGAATGGCGTGCATCAGATGGCCCAGGCCGATTGAGAGTGAGTCGCCGTCGCCCGAGATGCCGATGTAGGTGAGTTCGCGATTGGCCGCGTTCGCGCCGGTGGCGATGGTGGCCATGCGTCCGTGCGCGGAGTTAAAGCCGTGGGCCCCGCGCACGAAGTACGTCGGAGTCTTCGAAGAGCAGCCGATCCCGCTCAGCTTGGCGATGCGGTGCGGGGGCGTGGAGAGTTCGAAGAAGGCGTGGCTGATGGCGGCGGTGACCGAGTCATGTCCACACCCGGCGCACAACGTCGACATCGCGCCTTCGTAGTCGCGAAGGGTGAGGCCGAGTTCGTTCTTCGGCAGGGGACTGAGCGGGATGAGGGGCTTCACGATCGAGGGCATCAGGGAATCTCCATCTGGGTTAACACGCTGTCGACGACCTGTTGGGCGCTCAAGGGGTACCCACCGTACGCCAAGACCGAGCGCATCTTTTCGATCTCGGCACCGGTTTCGATGGAAATCAAAGAGCGCAACTGCGCGTCGCGATTCTGTTCGACGACAAAGCAGCGTTCGTGCTCTTCAACGAACTGGCGAACATCGGCGACGAACGGAAAGCCCCGTACACGCATGAAGTCGGCCACGAGACCTTGCTCGGCGAGTTCGTCAATTGCTTCGCGCACCGCCAAGTCACAGCTGCCAATGGTGATGATCCCGACGGTGGCGCCTTGGCGCCTGACGACGACCGGCGCGGGCACGTGTGGCGCGGCGGCGGCGTGCTTCAGTTTCAAGCGATCGACCACTTCTTGGTATACGTCAGGGGTTTCGGTGTAGCGGCCGAACTTGTCGTGGCCCGAACCGCGCACGAAGTACGCGCCTTTGGGGTGGGAGCCGGGAACCGTGCGCGGCGTGATGAACTCGTGGTCCTCGTCGCTGTAACGAAAGAACTCCGCGATTTCGCTCAGGTCCTCGTCGTGCAGAATTCGTCCGCGGTCGGGCACGTAGTCGTCGTCCCATTCGAGATTGGGTACCACCCAGTCGTTCATCCCGATGTCGAGGTCGCTGAGCATAAAAACCGGCGTCTGGAATCGTTCGGCCAGGTCGAAGCTTTGGGCGGCGAATTCAAAGCATTCGTGGGGATTGGCGGGGAACAACAAGATGTGCTTCGTGTCGCCGTGCGAGGCGTAGGCGCACATCAAGATGTCGCCTTGTTGAGTGCGGGTCGGCATGCCGGTCGACGGGCCGACGCGCTGCACGTCGATGATGACCGCCGGAATCTCGGTGTAGTACGCGAGTCCGAGCAGCTCACTCATGAGCGATATCCCCGGACCCGAGGTCGAGGTGAAGGCCCTCGCGCCACTCCACGACGCGCCGAGCACCATGCCGATCGAGGCGATCTCGTCCTCGGCCTGGATGATGAGGTAGTTGTTCTGGTACGTCGCGGGCGCGTTGGGATCGTCGTTGTCGATCTTCACGCGTCGATACTTCGCGCAGAGCCGCGTGAAGTTGTCCATGACGGCCGTGGCGGGAGTGATCGGGTACCAGCCCGCGACGGTGGCCCCGGCGTAGAGGCACCCGAGCGCGGTCGCGGTGTTGCCGTCAATGAGAATCGAATCGGCGTTCTTGTTGAGGGTCGTGAGGTGAAAGGCGAGTGGACACTCGAAGTTCTCTTTGGCGTAGTCATAGCCCAGGCGCAACGCGCGCTGGTTGGAGTCGCGCAGTGCCTCGTTACGGGCGTACGTGTCGGCCAACAGTGAGGCGACGACCTCGACGTCGATGCCCACCAGCGCCACGACGGCGCCGGCGTAGGCGACGTTTTTCATCAGGATGCGTTCACGCGGTTTGGTGAAGTTCTCCAAGCACATCGCCGCTAAGGGCACGCCGAGAAACGTGACGTCGTCGCGCTCTAACTTGGCGTCGAGGGGCCATGAGGAGTCGTACAGTACGTAGCCCCCGCTCGAGACTTCCTCGATGTCCGCGGCGTAGGTCTGGGAGTTCATCGCCACCACGAGGTCGTAGTCGAGGGCGCGCGCGGTGTAACCCGAAGCGTTGACGCGAATCTCGGACCACGTCGGAAGTCCCTGGATGTTCGAGGGAAAGAGGTTCTTGCCCGAGACGGGCACGCCATTGCGAAAAATGGCCTGCACCAACAGACTGTTGGCACTGGCCGAGCCCGTGCCGTTCACGTTGGCGAGTTTGATGGAGAAGTCGTTAACCCGGCTCTTAATCGCTGACTTGGCGGTCATCGTCACGAGCGACCTCCGCCAAAACCGACGGCGACGGGGATGAAGTTCTTGGAGCCGGCGTAGGGGATTGCCAGGTCGAACAGTTCCATGTCCCAGGCCGCCGTCGGACAGCGCTCGGCGCAGAGCCCACAGTGCACGCAGACGTTTTCGTCTTTGACCATGACGCGGCCGGTCTGGGGCAGACGCTCAGAGACGAAGAGATCCTGGGCGAGATTGGTGGCGGGCGCGAGGAGTCGTTCACGCAGGTCGGCCTCGTCGCCGTTCGAGGTGATCGTCAGACACTGCACCGGACAGATATCGAGGCAGGCGTCGCACTCGATGCACAGCGGTGCACTAAAGGCGGTCTGCACGTCACAGTTCAAGCAACGTTGCACCTCGCGCGCGGTCTGTTCGGCGCTGAAGCCGAGCTCGACTTCGAGGTTCAGTGACTCGAATCGTTTCGTCAGTTCGACGTGGGTCATCTTCTGGCGGCTCGAGGGGTTGTAGTCGTTGTGGTAGCTCCACTCGCTCATGCCCATCTTCTGGCTCGCCAGCGTCTGGCCCATGGCCGGACGCTGTTGCAGCGAAACGTCGTGGCAGTGGTTGTCGATCGAGATCGCCGCCGCGTGGCCGTGCGCGACGGCCCAGATGATGTTCTTCGGTCCCCACGCGGCGTCGCCGCCAAAGAAGACCCCGGACAAGCTGGACTGCATAGTCGTCTCGTCAACGGTGGGCATCTCCCACTCGCCAAAGGTCATGCCCAAATCGCGTTCGATCCAAGGAAAGGAGTTCTCTTGGCCGATGGCGAGGATGACGTCGTCGCAGGGAATCGTCACCGTGTCCAACGTCGTTGAGCGCTTGGCGCCTTCGTCCCACTCGAGCACGTCGAACTCCATGCCGACGAGTTTGCCGTTTTCAATAACGAAGCGAGTGGGCGCGTGATTGACCAGGATCTCGACGCCCTCTTCCTCGGCGTCCTCGAGCTCCCAGGGCGACGCTTTGAAGAACTCGCGCGGACGCCGGGCCATGACCTTGATGTCGCGCCCGCCGAGTCGTCTCGAGGTGCGACAACAGTCCATTGCAGTGTTGCCGACGCCGATGATCAAGACGCGTGAACCGATCTCGCTGACGTGGCCAAAGGCCACCGACTCGAGCCAGTCGATGCCGATGAAGATGTGTGACTCCGCCTCGTCGTGGCGACCGGGCAGGTCGAGCTCTTTGCCGCGCGGTGCGCCCACGCCCACGAAGACCGCGTCGTAGCCCTCGTCCAAGAGCGAGCGCAGGCTCGTCACGGGTGAGTTGTAGCGAATGTCGACGCCCATGTCGAGGATCATCGCGGTCTCCTCGGCGAGGACCTCTTCGGGCAGGCGAAAGGAGGGGATGTTCGAGCGCATCAGACCGCCGGGCTTGTCGAACTGCTCGTAGATGGTCACGGCGTACCCGAGCGGCATGAGGTCGTTGGCGACGGTGAGCGAGGACGGGCCGGCGCCGATGCAGGCGACGCGCTTGCCGTTCTTCTTGGTGGGAATGACGGGCAGGCGAGCTGAGATGTCGCCCTTTAAGTCACTGGCGACGCGCTTTAAGCGACAGATCGCGACGGGCGAGCCGTCCACGCGATCGCGCCGACAGGCCGGTTCGCACGGCCGGTCGCAGGTTCGCCCGAGGATGCCGGGAAAGACGTTGGACTCGCGGTTCAACATGTACGCGTCGTCGAACAGGCCCTGGGCGATCAGGCGGATATAGCCCGGGACGTTGGTGTGCGCGGGACAGGCCCATTGACAGTCGACGACCTTATGGAAGTAGTCAGGACTTTGGGTGTCCGTCGGTTCCACGCAGAATCCTTCCTCGATTGGTGCCCGACGTAGCCCCATGAGGTACTGGGCTTTTACCGGGTCTTCCTTCAATTCACTGTAGTTCCTTTGATGCGCAGCGAGGTCGCCAAACGACGTCGCGAAGGGCTGCACCGGCGTGTCGTGGAGTGAAAGTGACTATGGTCACCTTCTCGATTCAGCGCGCCGTACCCTCGGCTCGTCCACGGCGCCTGAGACACCCGTCCCCTAGGGTTGGCCCATAGCGAAATCGTCGAGACTCTCTAGTAGCAATGATCTCCAACGCGTGATCAACGCCGCGCGAACGCCCGAGTGGAGTTTTGGACTGGACGCGCAGGGTCAGATCATGGCCACCCGAGACTCCGGTGAGATTGGCCTGCCCTGGGTGGTACTGGCCACGCGCGCCGGACGAGGGATGCGCGTATCGAAGTATCACCCCGGGGACGACGTCTCGCTCGAGGGCGAGGTCGTGGGCGAAATCTCGGGCAATCCTCGAGAGATGGGTCGTCAACTGCGTACGCTGCTGGGCGATCTCACGCTCGACGCATAGCTCGCGCAATCTAAGTAACCGCTCGAGTTACTCGGGCTTCTCGTCGTGGGGCTTGAGAAAGGCGAACGGCTCGTCGACCATCTCACCGTCGAGCATCGCTTCGAAACCGTGGGCCTTATCGAAGTCGCCTTGGGCGCTCGGGAGCTCAGAGTGCGCGATCTTCGCTCTTGAGAGACCGGTGCAGATGACGCCCGCGAGTACGGCCATCGAGGCGACGAAGAACCATAAGTGTTTGAAGTTGCGCAGTGCCTCTGTGGTCGTTGACGGCGTGCCCAGGATCACCACCAGTATCGCGATGCCGAGCGCGCCGCCGACCTGTCGGGCCGTTTGATTGACGGCGCTGCCAACGGCGTAGCGCGCGGGCTCGAGGCTTGAGACCGCGGCGGCACTAAGTACCGGAAACGTGAGACCGATCCCCAGCCCGACGATGAGCGTGCCCGGGAGCCAGATCTTTAGATACTCCGGGGTGAGCCCGACGCGCGTGATGTACCAGATGAGACCGAGGGCGAAGACGCCAAAGCCCGCCATCAAGATCCGGCGAAAGCCGTAGCGCCCGGCCAGCTTGCCCGCCGGCCCCGAGACAAAGGCGACGACCAACGGACCCGGCGTGACCGAGAGACCGGCTCTAAGGATCGAGTAGTGCCACACGCTCGTCAAGAACAGAATATTGCCGAGCAGCATCGCGAAAAATCCCATGGCGTACAGCAACGCGGCGGAGTTCGCGACGCTAAACGAGCGCGCTCGAAAGAGACGAAGGTCCAGTACGGGCTCTTCGTGGCGACGCGAGCGAAACAAGAAGGCGCCCGCCAGAACCACGGCCACTATGAACGCACCGATGATGCGCGCGTTACTCCAGCCCCAGCTCGGACCCTCGGAGATCGCCAACACCAACGTCGCGAGCGCGCCGCTGAGCAACACCACACCCGGAAAGTCCGGGCTGGTCGTTGAGCCCGTTCCCTCGGTCCGAGCGAGGACGCGCCGGCCAACCAACCAGGCGATCAGTCCGACCGGCAGGTTCACGTAGAAGGCGGCGCGCCAACTAAAGGCCGTGATGAGTACGGCGCCCAGCGAAGGACCGGTCGCCACCGCGAGCGCGCCAATGCCGCCCCACAGCGCCACGACCTGCGAGCGCTTCTCCTTCGAGTACGACGCGAGCAACAACGAGAGCGACGCCGGCAACAAAGCGGCCGCTCCGAATCCCTGGACCACGCGACCCAGAATCAACATCGTCACCGAGGGCGCCACTGCACAGAGTAGGGAACCGGCGCAGAACACCCCGAGGCCAAAGAAGAAGACGCGACGACTCCCGAGACGATCGGCCGTTCGGCCCGCAACGACCAAGAGCGAGCCAAAGACGATGGAGTACCCGGTCAAGACCCAGGACAAACTGGCGCGCGTGTCGTGAGAGAAGGCTCGTTCGAGTGCGGGAAAAGCGACATTGACGATGGAAAGGTCCAGCGAGGCCATAAAGGCGCCGAGGGCCGTGACGACGAAGATGGTCTTGCGGTGTGTGTGGAGCAGCGAAGGGAGGGCCGCACCGCCAGTAAGTTCTGTCATGAGATGCACCCTACATGCTTGCATTTCATTATGCAACTAACTAGGCTGTGAACATGGAACGCAAGAGTTTTGCCGCCATGGACTGTTCGGTGGCCCAATGCCTCGAGGTGGTCGGTGAATGGTGGAGCATGCTCATTGTCCGCGACGCCTTTTTGGGGGTGACGCGATTCGAGGACTTTCAACGGCGCCTAGGTATCTCGAGGAATATTCTCATCGATCGGCTCAACTCACTGGTGAACGCCGGTGTACTAGAGCGTGTTCCCTATTCCGAGCGTCCGCCGCGTGACGACTACAAGTTGACGCCCAAGGGGCGCGACCTGTGGCCGATTCTCACCGCCATGCGCCAGTGGGGCGATGACTACGCCGCGCCGTCGGGTCCGCCGGTTGAGCTGGTGCATCGGTCGTGTGGCGAAGTGACCCACGCCGAGATGGTGTGTGGGGGCTGTGGCGAACAGCTCACGAGTCGCAACGTCAAAGTGATCGCGGGCGCGGGCCACGAGGGGAACGGGTTCCCCTCCGCGTAACGATCGGCTACGCGTCGCTCGACGGCGTCGCGCCAGGGGCGAAGCGCCCCGTTTCGGCGCCCAGCGCTTTGCCAATGTTGGCGACGTGCAGGTGAATCTCTTCAAGAAGATCCGTGTTCTTTTTGACCGCGGACACGAGTTCAGTGTTCTCTTGGATGAGCGTCTTGATGTCGTCGGTATTGCTCGACGTGTGCAGGGCCACTTCTGAGGAGATCGCGTCGGCCCGTTTCGCGGCGATGAGTAGAGCCGCCGCTTGCACGCCGGCCATCATCGACAGAAAGAGGTTGAGCAAGATGTAGGGATAGGGGTCGAAGGCCTTGTGCTGGAGAATGTGTTCGAAGAGCACGGTGTTCACCAGCGCCCACAAGATCATTACCGCGAAGAACCCGAAAATGAAGCTCCACGAACCCATCGTGTTGCGCATGCGGTCGGCGGCTCGCTCCCCGAAAGAGAGTTGGTCACCCGAGCGAACGCCAGGGTGTTTATGCCAGAGCGACTGCCAGGGGGACTTTGTCACGTAGTAATGGTCGCATACGGGCTTGGTGACGACGGGGAGCCGACGTCAACAATCTCCGACAAACGTTTGGACCCCTGCGTGGCCATTGAAATGTAGTTCAGCGATGGAAAATCACCGAAGTGGTTGACTAACCGAAAGATGTCAACTACCAGGTCTTCGTGGGGGCGGTACCAAGAACTTGGGGACCTTACGCACAAATATGTAAATAATGAAAGAGAAACTTCCGGCACAAATCATCATGAACAAAACGAAGAACACTTGTGAAGCGATGGCCAACCAATAGTCACTTGAGTTCACCCAGTAAGCCATTGGTAGTGCTAGGGACAAGCTCAGGAAAAAGATCGCTGAAGGGAACGTCGAGGCAGCTACGCGCAACGACCGCGGATCATTGAGTCCAACTAGTTCGTTGCGCCAAGGACTTAAGCCTCTCCACGTTCGGAAGCTCGTCCAAAGAGCAATGATCCCCAACAACAAACCAAAAACTTCAGCTAACCAAGGAAAACCTTGACTATTTGTGGTTGCGACAATCATGGCGCTCCAACATTCGTACCATTCCGAACTTAGCCGCGAGTCAGTGAGGTACAGCTGCCTTGTCTAGTCGAGTCAATCTGATGATCGAAAGCCCTTCAAGTGAAAGCCATTCCGAGAAAAACGATTCTTCGGTGGTGCGTTACCGGCCGACTTAGCCGGCCGGGTGCGTTCCCTGATCACAGCACCCGCAAACTGCATTTATCTGTCAATGCATGTCAATTAACACGTCGCGATCGAAATTCATTCAATCGGAAATTGTTGGTATCGGAGAGCCAAAGTTAACAACCTCCGACCGGAGGTTGAGGAAGTGGACTCGGTTTTAGAAGACAGATCGAGCCGGTCCGGGTCACTGTTGCAAGTCACTGCGCGTACCCACGATCGCCGGGCATGGGTTGCACCTTGACCCCGGCGCTAGTCAGGAACTGGCGGATCTGGGAGGCATGTTCAATGACGTGTAGCGGAATGCCTCCGACCATGACTCCGTAGAGCGCGCCGTGGTAACGATGGGCGTCGGGGAGTGGCCAGGCCGCATTCTCTTCGAAGAGATCGTCAAGCGTGTGACGCGCCCTTGCGCCGCAGTAGTCGACGTAATCGAGGAGTTCTGCCCTAGTGAAGACGCGGTTGGGATAGGCGTACGTGTTTTCGTCAAAGGGTTGCGGCGGTTCCCATGGTTCGAACTCGCCGGCGAGGTCGTAGTCGAGGGTCAGCAGCGAATGGTACGCCAGGAACCAAGGGGCCGAGCCATGCAATCCCCCGTGCGTTGTCGGAGCGGTGGGCGCCTCGTCTGGCCATAGGTCCCTCTCCCACAGGATGTCAGGACAGTCCGTCAGCGCCGCTTCCATCAGCCGCAACGCTTCTTCGAAGTTGCGGGCCATGCTTTGCACCAGCGGGGACGCCACACCACGAGTATTAGCAGGTTTCGAGGGATGTGGAGATCGGGAACTGTCGATCATCTCACCAAGCCGATGGCCGGTGAGCATCTTCGCTCAATCAGCGGCTGCGACCTCTTGACTGCACACGCTTCGACCTCGCCGCGACGTCGGCACTCTTGGCCTTCTTAGGCTTCTGTCCCTTTTTCTTCTTGGACGGCACGTCACTCCCCTCGCTGCAGTTCAAGTGAATGGTAGCAATCGTTTTGACTCTGTCAGGGCTCGACGATCGCCTTGCTCGAACTCGCGACCGAACCTAAAACGTGGGTTCGAAATCCGGGCGAAGGGCCATGTTGCTCTGGCCATCGCTAGGGCGCACGTTCAAGACTTGGTGAATCTCCAGGTGGTGGCGTTCAAATCCGACCGCGGAGCCGGCCATGTAGAGCCGCCACACTCGGGCCCGCTCCACGCCGACCTCTTCGACGGCTTCGTCGAATCGCTTGGTCAAGTTGTCGACCCAGTGCCGTAGCGTCATCGCGTAGTGCTCGCGCAGACTCTCGACGTGGCGTACCTCAAAGCCGTGGGCTTGAAAGGTCGATATCAGCGTTCCCACTTCGTGGAGTTCACCGTCGGGAAAGACGTAGCGGTCGATGAATTGGCTGCCCGTTTTCGAAGGGCCGCGCAGCCCGATGGCGATCTGCATCTGGCGATTCAGTTCCGAACTCTTCGAGGGCCGGGGGTCGTCCTCGAACGAGACCGGTCGACCGATGGCGTGATTGAGGAATCGCCCTCCGGGCTTGACGAGATCAAACATCAACTGGGTGTAGTTGGGTAGCGACTTACGGCCCACGTGTTCAGACATCCCGATCGAGCTAATCGCGTCGAACGGTCCGTCGGTGACGTCGCGGAAATCTTGGACGCGAAACTCTACGAGATCGCCGACGCCGGCGAGTTGCGCCTGATCGGTGGCGTACGCCGCCTGGGGCTTAGAGAGCGTGATCCCGACGACGTGTGCGCCGTAGTGCCGTGCGGCGTGAATGCCCATCGCGCCCCAACCACAGCCGACGTCGAGCAGGCGAGTGCCGGGTTTCAGGGCCAGTTTGCGAGCGACGAGATCGACCTTTCGAGCCTGGGCCTGTTCGAGGGTGTCCTCGCGCGAGGAGAAGACCGCGCACGAATAGGTCATCGAGGGTCCGAGCACCATCTCATAGAAGCGGTTCGACACGTCGTAGTGGTGCGTGACGGCCTGACGGTCGCGTGCACGCGAGTGCAGCACCCCACGCGGTTTGGCCTCCACGGACGGGGGCGCCAACGGTTTGAGAGCCGAGGCCCCAACCGTTGAGAGCAAAGAACGAAGATTGTTGGCGTTGAGTAGTTGACGCAGCGGTGGCATCGAGAGTTCAAAGAGGGGATCCAAGTCGCCTTCGATGTCGAGGTCGCCCGCAACGTACGCGCGCGCCAAACCGAGCTCTCCGGGATGGGTGAGAAATCTCGTGATGGCCTCTCGGCGAAGGATCTTCAAGGTGACGGCGTTGGCGCTCGAGACGACGGTCGGTTCGGCACTACTTCCGTCGTACGCCTCGACGCGAAAGGGGAGTTCGTGGTTAAAGACCGAAGCAACAAACGTAGCGACGTCCATGGCACTCCTTGTCGGCGCTCTTGGCTCTCAAGAGCTGGTCAGGTCTGGCCTTCACGTTTTATCAGGAACAACGCTCTTTCGACCACTTGACGGGGCCCCCGGAATCCTTAGAAAGTCGAAGGAAAGCTGATTTTCTCGTCCGATACACTGCCACTATCAGCCAAAACGTAGCCAGTTACCTCAACTGACGTGCTGTTTTGGGGAGGTAGCGGTATATGAATTCGATTGGCATTGTTCTCGCAGTTATCGCCGGCATCATCGTGCTCCTGGTCATTACGACCATCTCGAAGTCGGTGCGCATCGTCCAGCAGGGTTTCGAAGGCGTGGTGACGCGCTTTGGTGAGTTCAAGGACATCAAGAATCCGGGGCTGACCTTCATCTTCCCCTTCATCGAAGTGATGAAGATCATCGACGTGCGCGAGACCCCACGCACCGGCGACCGTCAACAGGTGATAACGCGCGACAACGTGGCCGTCATCGTGAACGCCACGATCTTCAGCCAAGTCGTCGACGTGCGCCTAGCCCTCTTTACCAACTCGGACTACTTGGTGAGTGTCGACAACCTCGCGCGCACCTCGGTGCGTGCGGTCTTTGGCTCGATCAGCCTCGACGAGGCTTTCTCCCAACGCGAGCGAATTGGCACGCTGCTCCAGACCCAGATGGAAGAGGCGACCGACAAGTGGGGCGTGCGCATCAACCGAGTCGAGGTCTTGGAGATCACGCCGCCCGATCAGATCCTCCAGGCCATGGCGCTGCAGAAGCAAGCCGACCAGGAGAAGCGCGCGCGCATCCTCGAGTCCGAAGGTCAACAGCAGTCCGCCGTGAACGTGGCCGATGGTCAACGGCAGGCCGCCATCAAAGAGGCCGAGGGTATCCAGCAGTCCCTCATCCTTCGAGCTGAAGGTTCTCGCCAGGCCCAGATCCTCGAAGCGGAAGGTCGTTCGCAAGCGATCAGCCTGGTCTACGCCGCGATCACGGCCCAGGCGCCCAGTTCGACCTTGGTCGCGATCTTGCAGCTCGACACCTTGTCGAAGTTTGCCGCGAGCGAAAACACCAAACTCATCATTCCGGCCGAGAGCGCCGCACTGCTCGGTGCCGCCCAAGCCATCAAGAGCGTCATGGAGGGCGTGCCCGGCACGCTGGCGATTTAGGACACCTCCTCTAGCGAGGAGCGGCCAACCTCGCTATCGTGTTGGCCGTGACGGCGAAGTGGTCGCTCTCGGGTGGGGACCCCGCGGAGACGCGGGCACGCTCGTTCGCGGCGCTCGGATGTTTCGCGGTCGCGGTTTCGTTGTTCCTTACTCTCTTCTTTGGTGTGGTGACACACGGATCCTTCGCGGCGGCGGCCGAGAACAAGCCGGTGCCCATTACCTCGTACATCTGTCAAGGCGCGCAGGTGACTCTCTTTGACAACACCAACGCCGACAAAGTGAAAAGCGGTGCGACGTCGCCGACGTTCAACACCAACGGCAAGGCGTACTGCTTGACCTACATCCAGACCTACCACTGGAATAGCGGCAAAGGTTCCTCTCCGGGCCAGATCGGCGTGACGCGCTCCGGTGGTCCCCTCGGTGGATTTGGTGGTCAGCCCGCCAAATCGCGATTCGCCGCCCAGGGCAGCGCCGGCGATAACGACGTCGCGAACGAGAACTGGTACGCCGACGTGCCGACCGCGCATCCGACACTCCTGGACGGCAGTTACACCTGTTACGACTCCAGTCCGACGACTTGGTCGTTCAACGCGTCTTCCGCGGGCGGCTTTTGCATCGTCTACGCTGACCCCGCCGTGCCGCCCGGGACCGCTGCCGCCACGACTACGACGTCGATCAGTAGCACGACCACGACGTTAAAGGCCGCCGCTCCCACGTCGAGTTCGAGTTCATCCTCCACGTGGCTCTGGCTCTTGATCGCGCTCGCGGCCATCATTTTCGCGGCCGCCGTGTACCGTTGGCGAGACGCCGGTTTGAGGCGGTTCTTCGGCCGTGACCCCTTTAACCCTTTCGATGACGACGACGACGGCCCCGACGGCCCCGATGACTGGGGACCCTATTCTCCTTTGGATGATGACTCGATGCCGATCCCATCTGATCCGCCGGATGATCCGGATGGCTTAGAGCTCAACGAGGAGTACCGCACTCCTGAAATGCCGCCCATCGCCGGGGACTCCGCGGGGCCTATCGACGACATGATGTAAGAGAGCTCCTCTTCGCTTCGAACTCTGGCCAAGAACAGATCGAACGAAGAGAACTGCTGCAACCCGATCGACTCAAAGCGTTGTGCCCTAGGACTTTCTCACCATGACGTAGGTTCCGTCGGGGATCGAGTGATTTTTGTTGTTGTTGAGCGCGCCAAAGCCTGTCATCCATCAGTGGTGCCGAGTAGTTCGATCGATTGATGAGATCTATGGGTGCGGAAACACCACTTCGACGCTGGGGCCGGCGCTCGTCCAGAACACTTTGTAAGGATTGAATCCCGGCACCGGAAATCGAAAGACAATCCCGGATCCAGTGGGAATCACGCTCGACTGTTCCTGAGCCAATCCAGGATCATCGAGTATCCACTCGCAAACGGTGATGAGACCGTTGCAGAGATCGATGTTCTCGCTGGCCCCTATCTCATCGAGTTGCTTGTCAGCGACATCCGAGTAGCTGGCCGCCACGGGCTACCTCGCGATGGGACTTCTGCGACGCGTAACCCTCTTCGATGTGGTGGCGCGCGCGAGTAACTCTTGGAGGGCTGGGGTGGTGTCGTACTCTCGTTGTGCGGCACTCACCACTACCGCAGGCTCTAAGTACAGACTTCCATCGCCGTTCTCCTGGAGCAGGAAACGCTCATTCGCGTGCCCCGGCAGAACTACTCGGCTGCGGTTGTCGGTCTCGATCAATATTGGCGTCTGCATTGCTAACTCCATCGGTTGTTGCTCATCGTATAAGAGTTGCCCACTTGGGGTAAGTGGGCACGTGGGTATTTAGTGGTTCTATGAGTTGCTTCATCTTCAAGAAGTCGTTGATGTTCCAACGGTCGCTTCGCCAAACCAATTTGAGAAGCCCTTGACGAATCGGTCAGCAGCAGCCGAGTTCTCCACCAAACCCCGAACGGTGAACGTGAGATCGGGGTACTGGCGAGGTCAGGCGATGGCGCGCCGGTACTTCGCGGACTACTTAGACTCGATCGACCCAGAGCGTCGTGCCGTAGGACTTTCTCACGACGACTTGCGTTCCGTCGGGGATCGAGTCACGTGAGTCGGTCACGGCCTTCCACGACTCGCCCTTGATTTTCACCCGTCCGGGGTGGCCCTCGTCGCCGACGGTGGCTTCGACGAAGCCGGTCAGATTTGTCATCGAACTGTTCGAGGGTGCCGAGAGATCCAAGATCCCACGGTGGTGAAAGCGGTGCAGCGCGGCCGGACGCAGAGCGCCCAGCAACGCGGCCGAGATGATGAGCCACAAGACGGTTTGTACGGCGAAGGACACGCTCGCCAGGGCGAGAAAGAACGGGATGATGGCGCCGGCGGCCACGAAGAGCGCGATGAAGGCGTTGGTGTGAATCTCGGCGAAGATGCACACCAGGATGATGATCAACCAGAAAAGTACCGCCATAGTTGGCAGTATAAGACCATCTTCCGCGCTCACCTCGGCGCCACGGAGTGGTCGGCGTACCCCAACGGATCCGTGTGGTGCTGTCGCTCAAAGAGCGTTACTTTGGCAGTAGACGTACGAGGAGTTTTTGATGGCCAGCAAGATCGACGAGCGCGACGAAGGGCGGGGACTCCTCGCTCCGATGACCGGCTCGTTTGACAGCGAGGCCGACGAGCTCGACCCTCGGCGGGTCGAACTTCGCCACTGGCTCCTAGAGCACCCGCACCCCTCGGGCAGAGATCTCGCCGAGGCGAAATTGGTCACTCCCGCATGGCCCGAGCCCTGGGGCTTGAACGCGTCGGTGGAGTATCAACTCCTCATCGACGAGGAACTCAGACGCGCTGAGGTGCGTCGCCCGATCAACCCGATTGGCATCGGCTGGGCCGGGCCGACGATCGTGGTGGCCGGTACCAAAGAGCAGCAAGAGCGGTGGCTGCCCAAGCTGCTCAGTGGCGAAGAGTTCTGGTGCCAACTCTTTAGCGAACCCAACGCCGGGAGCGATCTGGCGTCGCTGACGACCAGCGCTCGTAAAGACGGCGAGGAGTGGGTCATTACCGGACAGAAGCTCTGGACCAGTTACGCCCACCTTGCGACGTGGGGCATCTTGCTCGCGCGCACCTCGAACGAAGGCTCCCCGCAAAACGGCATCAGTTACTTCATCTGTTCGATGCACGCGCCGGGCGTCACGATTCGTCCGGTCCCCGATATGACCGGTGATCACGCCTTCAACGAGGTCTTCTTCGACGAGGTCCGTCTGCCGGCCGACGCGCTGTTAGGCGAGGTGAACGAAGGATGGCGACTCGCCAAGGTCACGCTGGGTAACGAGCGAGTCGCCCTTTCGGGTGAGGGCGTGCTGTGGGGAAGAGGACCGACGGCCGAGGACCTAGTGGACCTCGTTCGTGCTCAGGGCCACACGCTCACCAAAGTTGATCGTGACGATCTAATCAAGTGCTGGTCGCACGGGGAGATCCTGCGGTTCTTGCGACTGCGTCTTAACGCCAACGCGCTGGCCGGTAAGTCGAGCGGCTCGGACGCGAGCCTGCGAAAGGCCCTCGCCGACGACCATGGTCAAGAAGTCATGACCTTGGCCCAACGACTGGCCGGCAGTGCGGGCATGCTCGCTAACCGAGGACCCGGGGGCATTGACGGCGAAGACGGACGCTCGTGGTACTGGGGTTTTCTCTACTCCCAGGCCCTGACCATCGGCGGGGGCACCTCGGTCGTACAGCGCAACATCATCGCCGAGCGGGTGTTGGGCCTGCCAAAGGACGCCAGCGCCTAAGGGTGTTCCGACTCAGCGCAGCGTCCACTCTCCGAGTCCGAGACAGAGCGGTTTAGGGCCGGCGTGCACGTTGCCGTAGCGGTGATTGGTGATCGAGACACTCTGTTCGAGGAGCCACCTCGCCAATTCGACGTCCCCATTCTGGGCGAGAGATCGGGTGTCCACACTGACCCCTCGCTCTAAGAGTGCGAGCGACGGCGGTGTCTCTTTGCTCAGCCAACGCACCTTGGCGAAGGTATCGGCTCGATCACAAAATTCATCCGCGCTTTCTAAGGTGACGTCCGTCACGCCCTCTATCAACTCGTCGGCGCTGAACTCCACGTCCAGGCCGGCCAACTCGACGAGACCTTGTAGGTACTCACGATGATCCGAGGTAAACGTGTCGTCAATTCGAATCGCGATGGTCTGTAAGGCACTGCGGTAGCGAACGTAGTTCTCCTCGGCTTTGAGGCCCGCGACGTCGAGGGCCTTGGATCCGAACTCCTTCCACCACTCACTCGCCTCGCTCAAGGCCGCCTCGACGTCGTGGAGCGTGCGCCACTGTCGAAGACAGTTCACGTAATTCGCCCCGCCGGCCTTGGCCGTCGGTCCGACACTCGATCGCTTCCAACCCCCGAAGGGCTGGCGGTGCACGACCGCTCCAGTCGTGCCTCGATTCACGTAGAGATTGCCGACCTCGACGCGCTCGATCCACCGTTCGCACTCCGCTTGGTTGAGCGAGTGAAAACCTCCGGTCAGTCCATACGCCGTCTCGTTCTGCCACGCGATGGCCTCATCGAGGTCGTCCGCGACCATGACGCCGAGCACCGGCCCGAACCATTCGTGCAGATGGCTCCACGACCCGGGCCGCACGCCGACCTTGACGCCGGGGCGCCAGAGATAGCCCTCGTCGTCGAGACGTACCGGCTCGACGAGCCACGACTCGCCTTCGTCGAGTTGGGTCAGGGCTCGCAACAAGTCGTTCTCAGGGGGGCGAATGATCGGCCCGACGTGCGTGTCGAGTTGGTAGCCCGGTCCGACTTGAAGGCTTCTGACGGCGTCGTCGAGTTGCGCAATGAATCTCGGGTCGTCGTACATCGAGCGCTCCACGATCGCGAGACTGGCCGCGCTGCACTTTTGCCCGGCGTGGCCAAAGGCCGACTGGACCAAATCCTTCACCGCGAGGTCGACGTCGGCACTGGCCGTGATGACGATCGCGTTCTTGCCGCTCGTCTCGGCGAGCAGGCGAAGCGTGGGCTTCCAGGACGTGAAGAGTTTCGCGGTGTCGAAGGAGCCGGTGAGGATGACCGCGCTGACCCCGACGTGGGTCACGAGGTGCTGTCCACACTCGTGATCCAGGGTCGGCACCAACTGCAACACCTCTCGCGGCACGCCGGCGTCCCAGAGTTGGCTCACCAGTTCATGAGCCACCGCGACGGTTTCGGACGCCGGCTTCAAGATCACGGCGTTGCCGGCGGCGAGCGAGGCGAGTACGCCACCGGCGGGAATCGCGTAGGGAAAGTTCCACGGCGGCACGACGAGCACTACGCCCAACGGGCTCGAGTCGTGGTCGCTTCGAGCGCGTGAGGCGTAGTACCGGGCGAAATCGATGGCCTCACTGACCTCGGGATCGGCCTCGGCGACGGTCTTGCCGCCGTCGCGCGCCATCACCGCGATCGTGTTCTCTCGCCGCTCGCTCATCAGATCTGCCGCTCGACGCAACGTCGCCTGGCGCTCGGCGACGGTGAGACGGTGCCACGTAGCAAAGCCGGCGCTGGCGAACTCGAGCGCCTCGTCGATCTCGCTCAGGGAGGCCGCGCGATATCGGTACCAGACGCGTCCGTGGTCGTTCGGGTCCCGGCCGTCACGGAACTCCTTGGGCTGGGACTCACTCAGGTGATCGAGTGAGTCGATCACGAAGTCGACGCGCTGGCGAACTTCCTCGAGCGCGTCGGTGACGTCCTTCGCGTAGGTGGCGTCGGTCGGGTCGCCGTCGGGCTCGTTTACAAAGTCGTTAGTCGAGGTGGCGAGGTCGGTTCGCTTGCGACGCGTGCCCACGCCGTGGCGAGCAGTCAGGGCGTCGATGAATCGTTTTTGTTGTTCATCGAAGACGGCCGGGTCCTCGGCGATGAAGGGCGCCGCGCGCAAATAGTTCTCCGGCGCCGTGTTCTCGTCGAGTCGACGAACGAGGTACGCCACGGCCGAGGCGAAATCGTCTCGCTGGGTCACCGGCGCGTAGAGCAACACCGGTTGACCGCTCGCCACGAGGGCCCGGGCCTCGGGATTGGCCATGCCTTCGAGCATCTCCACGTCGAGTTGTTCGGCCACGCCCCGGGACTCGGCGAGTTCGAGCGCCCACGCCACGTGAAAGAGATTGTGGCTGGCCACGCCGACTCGAAGTGCGCCCGCGTTCTCGGCGCGAAGCGCGACGTCCAGCAGCCGGCAGTAACTGGCGTCGACGTCGGCCTTGTTGTCGTACGGAGCGGCTGACCAACCGTGCAGTTCGGACTCGACGTGCTCCATCGCCAGGTTCGCCCCCTTGACGAGGCGAACCTTGATCGCAGCGCCGCCGTTCTGGTGACGGGCCGTGGAGAAGGCGATGAGCTCGTCGAGGGCGCCGTGTGACTCCGGGAGATAGGCCTGGAGCACGATGCCGGCTGGAAGGTGCGCATAGGCCGGTTCCCCCAGGACCGTAGTGAAGGCGTCCAGTGTCAGACGAAGGTCGCGGTACTCCTCCATGTCCAGATTGACGAAGGTGCCCGTCGCGTTTGCTTCGGTGTAGAGACGTCGCAGCTTCGCGGCCACGCGCTCGAGCGAGCCCGCGTGGTCAATGGTGAACAGCTGGCTCTCGATCGACGAGAGCTTCACCGAGACGTAGTTCACGTCCTCGCGTCGCACCATCTCGAGCACTCGCTCGAGGCGACGGTTCGCCTCTCGCTCACCGAGCACCGCTTCGCCCAGGACGTTGACGTTCAATTGAAGTCCCTCGCGTTCGTGCGACGCGATTCGCTCGCCCAGTGACGCGGGTGCGGCGTCCAAGATGAGATTCTCGGTCAGGGTGCGAATGCGCGAGTTGACGATCCCTATCGCCAGTGACGGCGCCACCTTAGAAAGCCCGGCGACGGCGCGAAGTCCCATCAGGTTGAACAGACCGAAGCCCTTGCTCGACGCGCTCTTGACTGCCGTGCGCAGCGCGCTCGACGCTCCACGAACGGAGCGAAATCGCATGACTTCATCAGTGAGGGCGATGGTGACGCCCACGGCGCTCGGATCTTGAAAGAGTCGTCGAAAACGGCGACGGGTGGCGCGATCTTCGCGGGAGCGCGGCGCCGCGGCGTCGATCAACTGACGGGCTCGCGCGAGAGCGTTGCTCAGTACGGACGCTGCCGCGTCATCGTTCGAAGCGATCATCGCCGAGCCATGCTTACGGACCTAGCCGGGCGCGGTGACGTCGTGGTCAGAACCAGAGCTGGCGAGGTTGCTCGACGGGGGCCGTGTCGAGTTCCAGATCTCTCGAAACAACACGTGAGCGGTGGCCGCCCCCGGCACGGCGAGCATCACCCCGACGAAACCGCCAAAGATGCCGTCGACCCACGCGCCCAAGACCGCACCGACGATCATCGCGACGAACACGGTCAGAGGATTGATTTTGACGGTGCGGCTCATGATGATGGGATAGAGCACGTGATTCTCGATCTGCGTGTAGATCAAGAAGACCACGGCGGTGATGATGCCCGCGGTGAGGGAGTGCACGAACGCGAAGAGCACCGTTGGGATTCCGGCGAGCGCGCCGCCGATCTGGGGCAGAAAGTCCACGAGGGCGACCCACAGGGCCCACAACAGCGCGAAGGGCACCGAGAGACAGAACAGGGTGATAAAAACGACGAATCCCGCAATGAGGGACGTCGTGAGATTGCCGATCATGAAACCGAGCGCGGACCGGCTCACTTCTCGACTGACTCTCGTAATCCACGCACCTTGCTCAGGCGAGATCATCTTCAGCGAGGCCCGGCGAATCTTCGGGCCCTCCAAGAGCAAGAGCACGACGAAGGCGAAGAGCGTGACCAGTATGAGCATCACCGTCGCGGCCCCACGTCCAAGAGCGAGCGCCGGTTTCGAGAGACCCTTGGCGAAGGTGACGAGTTTCGAGGAGTTCTTATGCAGCCACTTCTCAACGTGGTAACGGCGAAGGAGGTGACCAATCCAGCCCTTACCCTCTTCGGCTCGGTGAATATACGCGGGCAGTGCCCGGGCGAGATGGGTCGTTGAGTTCACTAAGGGATAGCCGAAGGCGAAGGCCAATCCGGCAAAGGCCAGGACGGCCACAAAGGTGACGACGAAGACGGCGGCACCACGCCGGGGCAGTTTCCACTTCTGGATCAAGTCAACGAGCGGGTTCAACAACATCGCTATGAAACCGCCCACGAGCATCAAGAGCAGAACGTCGCGCAGTCGATACAGCACTTTGCCGGCGAGATACACCGCGGCGACCGTGAACACGGTAACGAGGATGGTCTTGAGCGGGACATCGTTGAGTTGGGCTCGCTGAAAGATCTGAGCACGACGGGTACTGAGGTCGTCCTCGTCCGGATCCGGCTTCTTTGCCATCGCCACGCCCCTTTCGTCCAACTCCTCGAATCACGCTAGCCCCGGCCATGCGCGGGCCAGAGAGAACTTACGCCGCGCTCTCGCTTTGGCGCAGCGCGCCGTAGCGGCGCCGGTAGAGCACGTAGCAGACTCCTCCGGCCATGGTCGGCAACCAGTAGGAGCCGAGTCGAAAGGCTAACGTCGCGACGACGGCGTTGGCGCTGGGCACGTGGGCCAAGACCAACAGACCGCTCAGACTCGCTTCGACGATGCCCAGACCGCCGGGCGTGATCGGCAACAAGGCCAAGACGGCCGTCGCGGCGTAGGCCAACAAGACGAGCGAGGGATTGGGGCGGGTGCCGGTGGCCCTCAGTACCGCCAAGAGGCTGGCGTAGTCCAAGCCGATACGTCCCGCCACCAGCAACAGGGCCTTCCACCAGTTCTTCCCGAGGTCGCTTCGTACCTGATCACGCTCGTTGACCAGGCGCGCGCCTAATTCTGTCGAGCCTTTGGCGTGTCGCGGCATCTTGTTGAGGAACCATTGCAATACGCGACCAATGACCAACAAGGTCTTATCGGTCGTTAAAAAGACGACACCGATGAGCACTATTAACACGAAGCCGATCACCCCGAGTTCACCGGCGTGCACCAGGCCCGCGCTGACCGATTCGCCGCCGATGATTACCGGGAGGGCGAAGATGGGCAAGAAAAACAGTCCGGCCACGCCAATGATCGACGAGACTGCCAGGCCCCCCGCGGCCTGGACCGTGTCGATGCCGCTGCCAGCGAGCATTCGATACTGCACGCTCGCCCCGACGGCGTCGCCACCCGGCAGGGTATTGGTGACCGCGTTGCCAGCCAGTCCCGCCGTGACGACCGCGAACCAGCTCTTGGTTCGCAGCACGAGACGAAGCAGCCCCATCGCACAGACGAAGCTGGCAATCTCACAGAGCAGCGCGACGAGTAGCCACCACGGATCGAGCGTGAAGAGTCGCGGCCACGACGAGATGACGTGAACCAGGGCCGGCAGCAAGATGTAGAGGCTGAGTCCCGCGACGACGACCGCGATGATGCGGCCGACTGGCGATCGGCGCGAGCGAGGCTTGGTGACGGTGGCTATTGGTTCAATCTATGTCAGTCGCTCAACATTTGGGGCGGTCGAACAGCAAAAGTGCTGTCAATATCGTCTTTCGCGACGTCAGCCGATAGGTTCACTTCGTGGCCATCTATAACGACAAGGTCCTGCCTCGACTCATCAATTTCGCCTGCGGCGAGCGGGCTCTGGCGCCGTGGCGCCAGAAAGTCTGCGAGGGACTGAGCGGTGCGGTGGTGGAGATTGGTTTTGGATCGGGCCACAACGTGCCCTACTATCCCTCGGACATCGACGTCGTCTACGCCGTTGAACCGAGCTCGCTCGCCGTCAAGCTCGCGGACAAGCGAATGAAGAGCGCCTTCGTATCGATTCAACTCATAGGTCTCGAAGGTCAGGCGATTCCCCTCGCTAACGAGTCCTGTGACGCGGCGTTGTCGACCTTCACGTTGTGCACCGTGCCCAATCCCGAGTTAGCCCTGCGCGAGCTTTGGCGCGTGTTGAAACCCGGTGGACAACTCCACTTTCTCGAACACGGCTTGGCACCGGGCCGATCACTCGCCTTTACTCAACGCCTGTTCGATCCGTTTCAGCACCGTATCGCCGGCGGCTGTCACTTGACTCGTCAACCACTTTCGCTGATAGCCACGGCGGGTTTTGAGTTGGTATGGAGCCAAGAAGGACCGGGCAAAGGTCCCAAGCCGTGGAGTTACTTCAGTCTGGGTGTCGCCCAAAAGGAGTAAAACGCTGCGACCATTCGCATCCAATGCAGAGGAACTCCGCGAAAGTACCCTGGCGAAGTGAAACGAGTAGCGGTCGTTGGCTGCGGCGGCGCCGGAAAGTCAACCTTTGCCAAACAGTTACACGAAGTGACTGGGCTACCGCTGTATCACCTCGATCAACTGCACTGGCGGCCGGGTTGGGTAGCGCCCCCCGAGGATGAGTGGCGAAGCATGCAGCTTGAAGTTGCGGCCCGTAAAGAGTGGATCATTGACGGCAACTACGGCAAGGAGTTCGAGATCCGCTTCGCCCGCGCGGACACCGTCATCGTCCTAGCCCTTCCACGGCGGGTATGTATCCGCCGCGTGTTGTGGCGAATGGTGACGAACTGGCACACAGACGTGCAAGCGCCCGGTTGCCCCGAGCACATTGATTTCGAATTCCTACATTGGCTCTGGCGTTTTCCCTATGACGCTCGACCTCGACTCGATGAGGCGCTCGCTCGTCACGAGGGGCAGTTTGATTTAGTTGAGCTAAAGACCAGTCGTCAGGTTCGGAACTACTTCGGCGCGATACATTGACGACGACGTTTATCGCTGGAAGAATGCATCGGCGTTGTCAACCATCTCGCGGGCAATCTTGACAGCCTTTTTGGCGTCGGTCTTAGAAAATCCAGAAAAGCCGTAGTGTGCTGCATCTTTTAGGTCCAACAGTCGAAGTAAAAGCTTCTTGTGTTGAAGTCCTTTGTCTGACGCGGTCCGAAGCAATTCTGCGGCCTGGCGATGGGCTTCTCCGCGAAAGCACCTTCCCAATCCTTTGCAACAGATGGCATCCGCTGCAGCTATCCCAGCCAAGACAGCATTGCCTGCCGCCACTCCCGCGAACTCCTCTCGATCGTCGGCGAGGATTAAATCGGCGACCTCCAGGTACGCCCGCGCTGACCGAAGCCGCTGTGTGGCTTCGCGTCGGTTACAAGCGGTGGTTCGTGTCGGCGACTCCATTATGAAGGGAGTCCCTTCGGGTACTTGTAGACCAGCGGACCGAGTTCATCGTACAAACGAACTTCATCTTTCCGGATGTTTTGATAGATCTTGCTGTTCATGCGGCGATGTTCGGACCACTCAATTGCCGAGAGGTTGACTATTTGAAGTGGATTGCCAGTCCATCGTCGAACTAGTTCGTGCATTTTGTCCGCATTTGCATTCCATTTTTTAACCTGAGCGTCAGACAACATTCTCTGTGTTATTGCAGTAGCCCACATTCCGAACGACGCAAGGACTGACTTTCTCATTTGAGCCTCACTGATTTCGGCGACCGTGGGTGGACGAACCAGTAACAGATCGATGTCGCTGCTGGAATCTCCATCCTGGCGCGCCGCTGATCCAAAAATGCACGCGTACAACGGTCGGACATTCCATCCTTCAACCTCACGGGCAGTTCTTCGCCAAAGTTCTGACCGTAGGCCTGCCATCTCAATGGCGATGGCGGCTGCAACATGGTCTCTATTCAAGTTGTAGACGCGCGACTTTCCCAGTTCGGTAGCCGTAACGATGCCTTGAACCACGAGGCGCCCCAACGATTTTCGGATTCCGATCTCGGAACCGCGTACTGACTTACTCGCGACTTCGGAGACCGTAAGAGGTTTGCCGGCGTTGGCCAATGCGACCAAGACCGGACCATCCAAGGAGGGGGCGACAGTCATAGAAGGGTCAGTTAGGTTCATTATTCTTAAGTATACGACTTGATACTTTAGGATATGGGTCTATACTTTAGGAAAACAATGGCCTGGGGCGGCGTTTTACGGTGTCCCGGAATTAAAACCTTGTTTGTTCCTCGCTCCTTCAATCGACTTTCGCAAGATTGAACTGCGCAACCTGGTCCAAACGTACGTAACCCAGCCTTTGGTAGACGCCATTACTGGTGGGGTTGGTGGAGTCTGTATAGAGCATGACTCGAGAACCGTGGCGCAACAAGGTGGCGCTGAGTGAGGCGGTCACCGCCGACGCGTATCCGTGACCGCGATGTTGCGCGGGCGTGAATACCGGACCTATTCGGGTGACAAGACCAGTCGGCGTTTCGACTGGCGAGAGGTGTCCCGCCATGGCGACGGCGACATTGTTTACGCACCACAGGTACATCGTGCCGGACTTCAATTTGGCGACGAGCGCGGCGCGATCGTTCTCGCTGGGCGTAGTAGCTTCGCCATCGATGAATTTATGGAAGTCTCGGTTCCACTGCTCGACCAAATCAAAGTCCTCGAGCGTGGCGACACGACTCGCTCCCTCAACTTCGGGAACGCGGAGATCCGTGAGTTCATAGATCACGCTTCGGCGTCCCCGCTCGGCAGTTCGACGAGAGCCCGGTGACTGGTGCTCTCGGTAGGCCCTGAGGAATTCTTGGACGATCTCTTCGTTGCCACCTATCCACGGGAACTGGTCGTCGTCGCGGGCCACGGCGTCGGCCAAGCGTGCTGCGGCCTCAAGGGGCATGGGCCCGAGTGACAGGCCAAAGGGCGCCGTTCGCAGCGCCGCGCCCACGACGGCTCCTTCGTCGTCTTTGATTAACCACCACCAGTAGGCGTCGTACAATCGACCCCCGCTAGCGACCGCGACGGCGATGGAACCGAGCAGGTTCGTGCGAATCGGATCGAGGCCTCGATAGGTGATGGTCGCCGCGAGGAACTCCTCGGGCGTGGCGCAGCGTACGACTTCCATGGAACGACGATAGATGCTCAATGGTGCTGTGGAGTTCGTCACGGTGACGTCCACGCGGTGTCGATCTAGTGCGGGTCGAATAAGGCCATCTCTTCGGCACTCGGAGTCTCAAAATAGTGGTCGTACTCTTCGAGTTGGTTTCGAGTGATGCGCCCTTCGCTCACTGTTCGAACAGCGTTTCGCGTCTTAATTCGTTGCCAACGTTCCTCGAGCGAGACGTCGAGCACGTAGAGCGCCACCTCGGCCCCGAGTGACCTCGCGCCCAGGCGCTTCTCGTCTCGTTCGGCGCGCAGCCAGAAGCCGAACTCCAAGATGACGCTACGGCCCAGATTCAAAAGTGCTTGGGCCGTCTGCCACTGGAGTGCTTCTAGGTGAGCTCGCGCCCCTTCGTCGAAGAGATCGACGCCGAGTTGGTTCATCCAATCGTCCGCGCCGAGAACCAGGGCCGGGTGATCGAGCGCGAGTCGACGCGCCAGCGTGGGCTTGCCCGCGCCCGGCAAGCCACAGATGAGGATGAGTCTCGGAGCGGAAGCCTCTGGCATCTTTTCCAAGGTAGCCAACGCGATGGTCGCCGCCGGGTCTCACTCGCCGTGCATGGATCTTTCCGTCGCGTCGATGGGTGAGAATGGACCAATGAGTGGTGAAATCTGGCTCGTCGTCGGCGTCCAAGCGGCTGGAAAGTCCACGACCGCTGATCTCCTGGCTCGACAGTTTGAACTCGGGGTTCACGTGCGCGGGGGTGAGTTCTACCGTTGGGGGGTACGTGGATGGGCTCATCACGACGATGAGCGACGAAGCGAAGCTCGTCGCCATCTCGATCTTCGCTACCGGCTTTCGGCGCAGGTCGCTGACGAATACTGCGCCGAAGGGTTCACCACCGTCGTGCAGGACAATCTCTACGGAGAAGACGTCGTGGCGTGGTTGCAACGCGTGCACGCTCGGCCCCGACATCTCGTCGTGTTACGGCCATCGATTGAGGTCGTACGTCAAAGAGAAGAGGGTCGGCTTCGGGCCATCGGCAAGGTCGCTTATCGAGAGGGCGGTGTCACTATCGAAGAGCTCGATGGATTTTTAGGAACGATCCCCAAGATTGGGCTTTGGCTGGACACCTCAGCTCAGAGCGCCCTCGAGACGGTTGTCGAAATACTCCGTCGTCGTTCCGAGGCCAGAGTAGATGACGCACTCGGAAAATTGCCCGCTATGGGCTAGGCAGATCTTGTCGTGGGTAGCTGACCCTAAGAGAGTAGGAAGTGACGAGTGACTTCGAAGCGAGGCGACCAGTGAGTTCAACGATGCGCGCGTGGGCCGTCAAGACCCCCGGTCCCATCGACTCAGCACCGCTCGTTCAAATCGAGCGCGACGTTCCCGTTCCGGGACCCGGTCAGATTCGACTTCGCGTGACGACCTGTGGAGTCTGTCGCACCGATCTTCATCTCTCCGAAGGGGACTTGGTACCGCGCCGACCCTTGGTGGTGCCGGGCCACGAGATCGTCGGCGTGGTTGATGAACTCGGTCCCACGACGACGCTCTTCGCTCTCGGCGATCGGGTGGGGGCGGCGTGGCTGGCGAAAACCTGCGGAACCTGTCGGTTCTGTCTCGCCGAGCAAGAGAACTTGTGTCTCGCTCCGACGTTCACCGGCTGGGACGTCGACGGCGGCTACGCACAGTTCGTGCTCGTCAACGAGGCGTACGCCTATCAGCTACCCGAAGGCTTCAGTGACCTCGACGTGGCGCCGCTGCTCTGCGCGGGGATCATTGGCTACCGGGCGTTGCGACGGGCCGAACTGCCCAAGGGTGGGCGTCTCGGTATCTACGGCTTCGGAGGCTCGGCCCATCTGACCGCCCAGATCGCGATCGCCGAGGGGGCGAGGGTCCACGTCATGTCGCGCTCACCCGAGTCGCGCGAGCTCGCCCTCTCGTTGGGAGTCGCGAGCGTGGGCGACACTAACGACCCACCGCCCGAGCTACTGGACGCCGCGATCCTTTTTGCCCCGGTGGGCGACATCGTCACCACGGCGCTCGATTCGCTGGATCGAGGCGGCACGCTCGCCATCGCCGGAATCTACTTGAGTGACATCCCCTCGCTCAACTACGAGCGTGACCTCTTTCAAGAGCGAACGTTACGTAGTGTCACCGCCAATACGCGCCAAGACGGTCGCGACTTCCTCGAGATCGCCGCTCGCATCGGAATGAAGGCCACCGTCAATCCCTACCCGTTTGAACATGCCGACCAGGCACTCGCCGATCTCGCCCACGAACGATTTAGTGGCGCCGCGGTGTTGGTGGATTTCGACTGATGAACTAACAGACGTCACCGTCGCCATTAGTTGGTCTACGGCGTGGTGGTACTCACCACGGCAGCCACGGCGGCGGCCACGGCGGTGACGACGTTGGGATTGAAGACCGTTGGCACGATGTAGTCCGGCGAGAGCTCGGTGGGCTTCACGACGTCAGCGATCGCCCGACCGGCCGCAATCTCAATGTTCTCGGTAATCTTGCGCGCGCCGGCGTCGAGCAGCCCGCGAAAGATGCCCGGGAAGGCGAGAACGTTGTTGATCTGGTTCGGCTCGTCACTTCTTCCCGTCGCCACGATCGCGGCGAAGCGTCGAGCCACCGCCGGGTCTACTTCGGGGTTGGGGTTCGCGAGGGCGAAGACGATTGAATCCTTGGCCATTACCTTGAGGTGCTCTTCGCCCACGACGTTCGGTCCCGAGACGCCGATCAACACGTCTGCGCCGGCCATCGCATCTTCGAGCGAGCCCGTGCGCTTCTCCACGTTGGTGTGCGCGGCGAGCCATCGGCGAGGCTCGTCGAGTTGTGCGTCGTTCTCGGCCAAGATCCCTCGGCGGTTGACGGCGATGACATCACCAACACTCTCGGCGAGGAGCAACTTGCTGATCGCTACGCCGGCGGCGCCAGGGCCGAGCACGACCACGCGCACGTCCTTCATCGGTTTACCTACCACGCGCAGCGCGTTGAACAGCGCGGCGTAGACGACGGTCGCGGTGCCGTGTTGATCGTCGTGAAAGACCGGGATGTCCAACAGCTCGCGCAGGCGTGATTCGACTTCGAAGCAGCGCGGAGCGGAGATGTCCTCTAAGTTGATGCCGCCATAGACCGGCGCGATGCACTCCACGATGCGAACAATCTCGTCGACGTTCTGCGTGTCGAGACAGACCGGCCACGCGTCGATGCCGGCGAATCGCTTGAAGAGCAGCGCCTTTCCCTCCATCACGGGCAGCGCGGCCGCGGGCCCGATGTTGCCCAGGCCGAGCACCGCGGAGCCGTCGGTCACCACGGCCACGGCGTTGCGCTTTATCGTCAGCTTTCGCACCAACGTCGGATCTTTGGCGATCGCCATCGAAATGCGCGCCACGCCCGGGGTGTACGCCATCGAGAGGTCGTCGCGAGTCTTCAGCGGGACCTTGGGCTCGACCGCGATGGTGCCCCCTAAGTGCATGAGGAATGTTCGGTCGCTGATGGCTTGGACGTGCGCACCCTCCACCAATTCGACTTCGGCCTTCAGTATTTCCGCGTGTTCATCGTCAATGGCGTTACAGGTGATGTCGACGACCATGTGTCGCCCGTTGGGTTCGACGACGTCGAGCGCGGTCACCACGCCGCCCACGTCACTGACCGCGGTCGCCACTTCGCCAATCGCCGAGGCATTGTCCAGTCCGACCCTCATGGTCACCGAATAGGAAGCGCTCGCGATGCTCATCGTTGGGCCAGTCCCGCGTGTCGATCTTGAGCGGAATGGCTCGATAATGACTGGGATAGGAGGATTGCGGCTTCAATTACCAACACAAAAACGATGCTAGTGCTGGACGAACTGGGCGGCAAAAGGACCTCGTGTCTAAGAGTCCCTGCATTTTGTGAAAATCCTACGTTGGTACTTCGCCTTGGTGCGTGCAGTGGCGAGACAGTTGTCTATTGGTCGCCAAGTCTCAACGGAGTCCTAAAACGGTGCTAAGTGCATCATCGACGCCCCACATTGATTCGCCGTGAAGATGGGCCACGCGTTTGCCCAGCCTGCTCACATCCAATGCGGTGAGTTGTTCGACAAGAATTTTGGTTCGTTCGCCCAGGATCTCAACTTCCGGACGGAACGTTGAATCCTTCGCACTGGTTGATGTTGGGGCAACGAGGACTACGGACCGGGGCAGCATCACATCAGACTGCACCACGACCCCGTAACGCGGACCGCGCCGTTCGTGCCCGACGCCTTTGGGAAGTCGAAGTTCAACCACGTCACCCCTCAGCACGGAGCGACTCCATAAATGCGGCAATTTCGAGCATCTCTCGGCGATCGTCTTTGTCGGCCTCGAGGGCCGCCACTTCTTTGCGAAGTGCTTGGCGGCGGCGAGCGTGCGCCGCGGCACTCAAGATGGCTTCTCGAATTGCCTCGGAGCGACTGAGGCCCGACGCTTCCAGAATGGCGAGCGCTCGCTGGGTTTCTTCGTCAAGTCGAACGGAGACGGCTTTGGCCATAAGGTGAATGTACCACGATTTGTCATACAAGCGTTTCGTCTTCACCTAACCCAACGGTCCTCGCAGTTCTTGGTTCTATCAAGAATCGATACACGTTGGGCTATCGCGCATTGATGGAGGCCCTACAACTGAGGGGCAACTTGGATTGTCTTGACGATGGGCATCGGCTCGAGCAGTTCATCACCGTTTAGGCGCATGCCCTCGAGATGTAACGGAATCGCCTCACGCATATTTTCGACTACCTCGTCGATAGTTTTCCCTGTCGTGATGACTCCATCAAGTCCACTTGCGTACGCTGCAAAGTTTGTACCAGCGTCCTCAATCACAATCGTGTACTCGGTCATTGATTTCGCCTCCTCAATCCGGCTTGTCTCACGATGTCAGCGAGGGTTCCTCTTGGAACGTCGTCGGACAGGTGACTTGGTACTGTCACGCATCGTGGCTTCGAGCGATGATGAAACTGCCGATGACTTCCTCGCTGTCGACTCAGAAACCAGCCGTCATCCTCAAGCATCTTGATGATCTCTCGAACCGTCTCGACTCTCAACGGTCGCCGAGACGGCAATACCTCCGTTTCAATTTCTGTATCTTCAATCACTGAGTATCGGTGATGCAGCCTTCACTTTTCATTTCGTGTGATTGAGACTCTTCGCTATGCACTTGTTGATGATCATCACCACGTCGGCCACCCTGGCGCAAGGGGGCCGGGCGGACCGTCGGGTTGAGGGAGGCCCGGACGTGCGCCGAGGACCTCGAGCAGGGCGCTGAAGTTCAAGCCGTAGGCGGTCGAATTCACCCCGTTGTACTCCGCGTGGGCCGCGGCACGTTCCGGTGACGCGGGCGGGTCCGCCCAGCCCGTCTCGAGACAGGTCTTCGCGTCATTCAAAACTGCGACCTCGGTCGTTGGCGTCAGCGTTTCACCGACATGGACTTCGGGCGTGACGTCCTCGGCCACGTAGACGAACAGACCCTTCGCCGGTCCGTTGCTCAACTGGTACGAGATGAACACGCCGCTCGGCCACTGATTGCTATAGACGTTCTTTACGACGCCGTCGCCCAATGCGTAGATCGGCCCCGATCCGCAGTAGTCGACGCCCTGGTCGATCTCCTGAGGGACCAACGAGGTAATTCCTCGCAGGGGGTTGAGGTAGCCGTCGAGCGGCGTCGCGTCGACCGCCTCGTAGTAGCCGCCGGTCACTTGGTCCACGGCGATCCCGACGGCACTTCCCCCTATGGGCAGCGCGTGAGAGATGGCGAGCGAGCCATGCGAGGTAGCGGCGAAGTTGTTGACGGCGCCATTCGCGCGCAACACGTAGTACCCAGGTCCATCAATCGTCGCGGCGCTCGCGATGGCGCTCACCGGATTGCCAAAGTACGAGCCGTGGTCCGTGGCGAGCGGCGAGCCGTGAAAGGGCGCACCAAAGTTCGCCACGCCGCCGATCGAGGTCGCGATCCAGTAGCCGCCGGTCGTGGGGTCGACAGCAATACCGACGGCCACCACCGGGGCGGTGGCGCCGTAGTGCAGGTGACCGGCGAGCGATCCGCGAAAGGGTACACCGAAGCAGTTGATGGAACCGTTGGCGCGTAGGACGTAATAGCCGGCGCCGTCGGGCGCACTGGCGATTCCGACAGCAGCCGGGTACTGGCCCCATCCACCCGCGTGGATGCGGTGCTCGCCTAAGTACGGCGCGTTAAAGCCACGGACGACTCCGCTCGAGGTGACGATCCAGTAGCCGCCGGTCTTGGAGTCGATCGCGATGCCGGTAGCCGTGATGCCGTTGGGCAAGCTGCCGAGCGCGAGCGAGCCGTAGTTGGTCGCGCCAAACGCCTCGACCTCGCCGTTCGAGCGAAGGACGAGGTAGCCCGAGCCGTCGGTGGTCGCGGCAATGGCGACGACCGCGGGACTCGTCGCCTCCGGAGCGCCCAGGAACGTGGCGCCGAAGGCGGCCACGGTGGGCAAGATCGAGACCGCCGCCGCCGCGGGGGCGTCGAAAGAGAGTTCGCCGCCGGACAACAGGAGAAGGAGGAGCGCCAGTACGGCGGCGAAAGGTCGCCGACCGAGCGCGTCGTAACGAAGCCGGCGACCGAAGTCTGGCTCGTTTCTCAAAAATGCTCGAAATGGCTGGACCAGAATGTTCGTGCCTTTCCAGATCAGAGTTTGGCAGCGCTAGACATCGCGCCGTGGGGCAACCCCTCGTGAACTGTTCTGTACAGTAACCACATGAATGACTGTATCTTTTGCGACGTTGTTCAGGGTCGCGTTGAGTCGTGGAAGGTCTTCGAAGACGACAGTACGTACGCCTTTTTCGATATCGATCCGGTGAGCGAGTACCACACACTCGTCGTGCCGAAGGAACACTACGCCGACGTGTTTGCCATGCCCGAGGCAACACTGTTGCAGGTCGCTCGAACTATCAAGACGGTGGTTACGTTGTTTGAGTCAAAGCTTGGTCTGCGCAACCTTCAAATCATGAACAGTTCGGGCATCGACGCTCAACAAGACGTCTTTCACGTCCACTTTCACCTCGTGCCGCGCGCGTTGGGCGATGGACTGGACATCAAGCGCAGAACCCATCCCGAGTTGCGCGATCGATTCGACGAGATGTTGACGCGACTCGGACCGAGCGCTGATCGAAACTCACCTTGACTCGTGGCCAGTACCACTGACGTCAAGGTCCGAGTGACGGTGCTCGGTTGTGTTGGCTCCTCGTTCGACCAAACCTTGCGCCAACCGTGTTCGAGCTATCTCGTCGAATCCGATGGCGCCGCACTGCTGCTCGACTGCGGCCACGGGTCGTTTGTGTCGCTCCAGGAACTGGCGCCGGAGGCCCGACTTGACGCCATATTCGTTAGTCACGCTCACGCTGACCACGTGGCCGACCTCGAAGCGTTCATGAGCTCGACGGAAATCTGGCGAGAGAGACCTCGACTCCTCGCGTCCGAAGAGACAATGGCCTCAATCGTGCGTGCACCCGTCGAACTCGTCGACGACATTCTGGTTGTGGTGAGAGTTGGCGGTCGAACGGACGTGGCCAACTTTGTGATGGAGTTTTCACAGACCACGCACCAGATGCCGACGCTGGCCACGAGCGTGTCGAGCGGACATCGCCGAGTCGTGTACTCCTCGGACACCGGGCCCTCGTGGGCGGTGCCGACGAACTTCGTCGGAGCCGATCTCGCGTTGGTGGAGTGCACGTTGGAGAGGCGCCAGCCTGAGGACTCAGTCTTCCATCTGGACGCCGCCGAGGCCGCGGCCGTGGCGTGTGAGTTGTCGGCCCGTACGACACTGATCACCCACGTGCCGCCGGGGGCAAGCACCGAGGCTCGCCTTGAGATCGCCCGAGGCGCTGCGCCGCAACTGGAGTTCATGGGAGCGAAGGCCGGCCTTCAACTCACGCTGAACTAAGGGGCCGAGCGCGGGGTGTCGTAGGTGTTCGCGTGCCGAGCACTTGGTAATGACGTGCGAAGTTGGCGTCGTGGGGCTCCCGGCCCATCATCGTCGACCTAACGCTGTTTGGGAACTGGCCCTCGCTGAATGGACGTCACGCCGAAATGGAAATCTGCGAAACAGAAATTGATGTTCACCGTCGTGTTGAACGGAACGGAATACGGGTGCGGACGCACCGGGAGCAACGCCGTGGCGCTCTGGGTCATGCAGGGACCGGCGTAGGGGTCTCCTTGGTTATACGCATCGCCCCAGTTGAGTCCAAAGGAGGCCGTGGCGCCGGGCTCGATCACGACCAGTCGCGGCGCTGCGGCGACGAATATCTGGCCCCCGCCGTTCTCGGTCACTTTGGTCGACCTGCCTTTGTAAATCGAAGGGTAAATGCGCAACTTGGGATAGCCCTCAAGGCTGCAGGTCCTATGGCTGATGTTGACGATGAGGAAGGCCAGGCCCTGGTTGCCAGCGGCGGAGTACGCACCGGCTCCGTTATCGGTCGCCACCGTGAGTTGGCTGGAAGAGCAGGTGGGAATCGCTGTCAAGCCTTGCGCGGCGGACGGCTCAGTAGACGAGAGTATTCCGGCTGAAGCAAATAGTGGCAGAACTCCGATCGCCGCTCGAGACAAAGCGAACCTGAAGTTACGAGCGATCATTATTGAACGTCCTCACCATTGTCATCAGAGTTGAACGATAGACGTCAACAGGGTGTTCGCGAACGTCACTGGCATATCTTGGTCATCGCCCAGGTGCCGGTGACCCGGCGCAGCCATTCGGCAACGACGCCTTGGCGATTAAGGAGACGAGCGAGATCTCCAAGAGCGTCGAAGGTATGCCAGGTGACAAGATGAGAGGATGAGTGAACAGCGTATTGAAGTTCAACGAACCATCCCCGTCCCAGCGAGCGCGATCTTTTCGCTCTTGTGCGATCCCGACGGGCACGTCCAGATCGACGCCTCGGGCATGTTGATGAGCGCCGAGGGTGCTCCGGTGACCCAGGTCGGGGACACCTTCCTCGTGCACATGGACCGCGAAGCGCTCAACGACGTTCCCCTCGGGCTGTACAGCGTGTCGATCCGGATCACGGCGTTCTCAATGGACCGCGAGATCGCTTGGACGATCGAGCATCCCATGATCGATCCACCAATGGGCCACGTCTATGGATATCTTCTCGAGCCGGTCGAATCAGGAACTCTGGTGATCTCGTACTACGACTGGTCGAACGTGCCTGAAGTGCACCGAGCGCGCATCAACTTCCCCGTGATACCCGAGGCGTCGTTGCGGGCCACGCTGGGCATCCTTGCACGCACGGTGATTCGAGCCAACACGAATTAGCGCGTTCCAATCAGTGATGAGTCCATCGGTCAAGCGGATAGTCATCCACGAGAAGGAATACATAAATCTGAGAATGTCGTACTCATTGCTGGTCTCTGCAAGGGCGTTCGTACAGCTACTACTCCGAGAGTGTGGGTTCACGACTGGGAGCGACCGACACAATCTCGGAGTGGAGACGTGAACGGTGGTGCGGTTGAGTGTCGGAGAGACAAAATCTTGCTCGGTTTCGGCGTTCCCGCAAGTTTCTGGCGAGTCCAAGTCGATCGGGTTCCTAAGGTTCGTCTCTCAAATTGACTTCGGTCACGCCGGTCCACTTTGGAAGGGGAGTTGCTCGCCCGTCTCAAGTAGCGTCTTCAGTCCGCTGAGGATCTCACTCCAGCCACCACCGGCCCCGTTCGACTCGAACTCGCCCCTCATCACGGCAGCCCACTTGGGCGCACCGCTCACATCGTGGGTGACGGTGAGCTTGGTGACACCGCCTCGAACTGGCTCGATCTCATAGGTGAGTCGGGTAAACGCCTCGGAAGCCATCTCGGGCGTCATCGTCATCCGCCACGTCTGGACCAGCTTGCGAGGCGAGTCGGCCTCGATCACCTCGCCATCGCTGATGACGTCCGGACAGCCGAAAGCCTTCATTCCCTCGTTCGCGTGAGCCCGAAAGGCACCGCCCGATCGCAGTTCGTACTCGACGAGAGGGGCAAAGCCGTACTGCACCGTCCACTCGGGCTGGGTGATCGCGTCCCAGATGGCTTCGGGCGTCGCCTTGATGTACACGCGGTACATCTGGACCGTCTCGGACGTGTTCGTCGTTGTCATTTCTGAGCCTCCAAATTGGTTTTCAGGTTGGCGAGCGCTGAAGCGTGGTGCTCGGTGTACTTATCGATCCACCGGTCATGGATCAGCCGGATGGGGACGGGATTGAGGAAATGCAGCTTCTCGCGGCCCGACCGGCGCGTAACGACAAGCCCAGCCTCTTCCAGCAGGCGTAGGTGCTTCATGACGCCAATGCGCGTCATATCCACCTGGGACACGAGCTCGGTCAACGTGCGACCTTCACGCTCGAAAAGAAGATCGAGCAAGAAACGGCGCGTCGGATCGGCGAGCGCCTTGAACACGAGGTTGTCGTCCACACCTGACCAGTATATGTCACCATATGGTTACCTGTCAAGAGGCGCAACGGATGGGGCCTTGCCAGTCCTGGCATTAGTCCGTCTGACCTCCCACCCTCCTCATTCGACCGCACGGAGATAGCGGGAGCATCGCGAACTCTGGTCATACTTGACGACGTTGGGTCGCGCGCAGGTAGCAGACCTGCGGTGTCGGAGACCCGAAACCACCGAAATGCAACCATGCACTGGCATTTTGTACTGACCAAAGACTGATTGTGCTCGGAACACGACGGCACAGGTGCGACGCTCTACGCCTGCCAAGAATCGTTGGTGACGAGATGACCAAGCATGACCTCGCGGCACTTGCGGCGCCCGTGTCATCTCATTCTGTGAGAGCTCCGAAGTTGATGAGGGTGTGCATCGAGCACAACTTGCAGAGTGATGTCGTGTTCCAGGGCGGCTTTGAGGGAACTGAGCAGGAACGTGAAGCCGGCGGTTGATTCGAGCGCCCTCGCGACCTGGGTGTCTGCATCGCCACTGAAGCCGGTCTCGGTGATTCCCAAATAGGTACAGTTATCTTGATATGGGCTGAAGTGGAACTCGACGGTCGTCGGATTCAATGGGTCGTAGCCATCCCAGTTGAACCGGATCAGTCCGTCGACTTCGACTTTGTCGACTTGGACGTGTCCCTCGGCACCGTACATCTCCCATTCCCAGACCAGTTTGGCGCCCTCGATCATCCGGCCACTGCTTTTGGTGTACCAGAACCTGGTGGCGATTGTGGGGTCGGCGAGTGCCTCGAACACGTCATGCGGCGAACGTCGAATCAGCATCGCGACATTCACCGAAGGAGGTTTAGTCAATTGATTCGACAAAGATGGCATCCTTTCCTCGCGCGTCGTTCCCACGAATTCGGTCATGGCTGAAGCTCGGGATTTGAAACAAAGTTAGTTGGTGTCGGAGAGCCGACGTGCACAATCTCCGACTGGCGCTTCCTGCCGTGACCATCCTGAATTGGGAATCAGAACCAGTCGAGTCGGTCACCGTGAGGACCGCTGTAGGCAAGAGGAATGCCATCCCGAGCAACTACAAACGATCCCGTCGTCGGGTCGCGAGGCGGCGGTACTTTTTGGCCCGGGAAAACAAGGACCCCCTCTCCTTCATTCGAAATCCAGTGCGCTGGCAGACCACTCACGAGTTCTCGAAACTCGGTGCGGGCGTCGACCGGCAGGTAGTTGAGAACCGCGCTATGGAAGATGACGAGGTTAGCTCCACTCGGGGACGTCGCTGCCGTTGCTTCAAGTTGCTCCAATAGATCGCCGCGGACCAGATGCGGAGGATTAGCGCGAACGACGTTTACTGCCGCATTGAGTCTCTCAAGACGATGATGTTGATCAGGCCAAACGAGCAACTCGAGCCAGTCAGTGTCCTCGCGATTCGTGACATCGAGAGGATTGAGATCGATGCCCGCACGCCATACGATCTCAGGTACTTGTGCGGGGAGAGGCACGTTACCTGTCGTAGTGCAATGAAGTAGTGGTCCGCCAGTGGTCTTCGAAAGGATTGGGGCGTCTTCGTTGTACTGATAGTTGTATTGGTCAGGATATAGACAGAGACCTGCGGACGCCCCGACTTCGAGGAGGGCAAGCGGCTGTTGAAGCTCGCAAAAGATTGGAAGGAGTGTCGCGCATCGACCGACTTCGTTTGTCTGAGTTCTTCGCACCATTGCGATGGCACGAATCTTGTCCCACTTCGAAAGGAATTCTGCACGAAACTTTGTATAGGGTTCTAGCCCGATTCCGGTTGCTCGGGCGGACGCGAGAATGAGGTTCGGCTGCTGCCGCTCTTCGGGAAGCGTGCGAATCAGTGCCAGCAGTTCATTGTCGGATGCAATGCCCTTCGCCCAGTCTTCGTAACAATTGGAATGACCTCGCGCTTCCTGCGTTGAGAAATACTCATATCTCGTCGCGGTATCCATTGGCGTCGAGTTTAAGACACGAGCAACGCAGTTCGGCATGACGGCTCGCTGGCCCGCTTCGCGTTTCGGTCGACAGCGAGTGCGCATCCTGTATCACAGCACTCGCAAACTGCATTCCTCAACTCAACACACCAAAGACGTTGCATTTTCCGGTGATTCAGTGAGTCGGAGATTGTTGGTGTCGGAGACCCGACGTCAGTGTGCTCGCCCTCGACTCGATTCCCCGATAGGTTGCGAGAGTTTCTTCGATCTGACGTTCGAAGAAAATTTGATTCAGTGACCCTGAGCTCTCGGTCTAGAGTTGGCGTATGACAATGTTCACGATGGTTTGCCGTGTCCGAGAAACGGACACGATGGGGATGGCACCGACTCGATAGTCGATGGGCCGAACGGTTCATTGATAACGCCGGCATCGCGTCCGGCGATCTGGTACTCGATATTGGCGCGGGTTCTGGCGCCCTGACGCGTCCACTCGTTCAACGAGGGGCCCGGGTCATTGCCTTTGAGTTACACCCAGCTCGAGCGAACGATCTTCGCCGGGAGTTCGCGATGGACAAGGTCACAGTGGTGCAAGCTGACGGGGCCGACGTGCGGTTGCCGCGTCGACCATTTCGTGTCGTCGCGAATCCACCCTTTGGCATTTCGGTGGCCCTCCTGCGACGTCTCACCGCTCCAGGCAGTCGTCTGGTCCGCGCGGATCTCATTGTTCCCTGGCACGTGGCGGAGCGCTGGGCCCATGGAACGCCTCCCGGAGCGGGTCGATGGCGTCAAGAGTTTGAGTGCTCGCTCGGACGTCCTATTCCCCGCTCGGCGTTCTCACCGCCTCCGCCGAGCGGTGTGGCTGTGTTGGTGATTCAGCGAAGAAATTGGCACTGATGGTGTCGGTGAAGTACCCAACGGTCCTCGACGGGAACTACGTCATGTCGCTCATAGGACTCCGTCGGGAGCCGTGGACCGGACTGTTATCTAGTTCACGCCATGAGGCGCCAGTTGGGCGAGCAGCGACTGGCGCCACTCTTCGGCTTGGCGAAGTTGATTGAAGGTAAACAGGTGGACGCCTTCGACGATCGAGGCGGGGTCGGCGAGCGCAGTGCCTTCACGTTGAAGCAGGCGAGTGGGGTCGTAACCGCCGGGCGTGCCCAGGCGAAAGATCCAGTTCGTGTGGCCCGAGAGCACGCGCATCGAATCTCCGACGCCGATCTTGGTCGCCATCTTCAGCAATTTGGCCTGCTCGATAGGTCCGGACATGCCGAAAAAGAGCGGCAACGTGACCCCTCTGGCGCGCACCCTTTCGATCCAACGGCGCACCGTCGTGGCGTTAAAACAGAGGTTGCTCACGATGTAGGTCGCGTAGTGGCGCTTGTCCCACATGGCTTGGACCGTCAAGTCGTCCGAGATGTCGGGATGGCTTTCCGGGTGTCCGGTAATCCCCACGTGCGCGAACGGGCGACCCTGAGCGTCCAACTCGACCAACAGGGAAAACGAACTGTCAAAGATGCCCGCCGGAGGATCGGCGTCGCCGGCGGGCACGAAGATGTCCTCGACGCCACAGGCGACGAGCCGGGCCGATATCTCTTCGAGGTGGGACCCGTCGACGACTTGGCGGGCCGCGACGTGCGGTACGACGCGGTAGCCCTGGGCGCGCAGTTTCTCGCAGAGTTCGAACGACGCGTCGAGTCCCTTGCTCGGCGAGGCGGTGACGGTGATGGTCACGTCGCGCGGCACCCACTCGAGGACCTGCTCCTCGATCGAGGGACTCGGGATGACCTCGAACCTCGGACGCACCAGCAACGTCGTGGCTGCCCGCAGCGCGCTACGCACGCTGGCCGACTTCACTCACGAGGTTCGACAAGTTCATGGTGTTGGTCGTGGCGCCGAGTAACACCTCGAGCTCGCGCTCGAGCGAGAGCGTGCCGACCTCGAGCACGACGAGCGGCAGGGCGAACATCTCGGCGACGCGTCGCGCCTCGGCTTCGAATTCGGCGCTTCGTCGCTGGGCAAGCCAGACCACGCGTCGGTAGTTGCAGAAGTAGTCGTCCCAGAGTTCGGGATATCGGTCAAGACCGAGTTCGTGGACAACGGTGCGTCGAAAACTCTGCACGAGAAAGTCGGTCAGAAGATACGTGCCGGGCTCGTCGGCGAAGAGTGTCTCGATCTGCTCGGCGCCTGCGAACACGTCGTAGCAGTGCTGGCCGCGCAGCCGCTCGATCCCGAGACGCTCACACACTTCGTCGAGTGCGCCGTAGGTCCCACAGTCGGCGTAGGCGAGGATGACCGTGTGTCCTCGTGTCTGGAGGTTGCGAGCGAGCCGTTCGACGCGCGGCGTGATCTGGCGGGGATGATTGTGAAGCAACGCCGGCAGCAAGTGGATCTCGACGGGCCAGTCGCGGCGAGCGGCGATGTCGCGAATGGAAGGCCCGAGTGCACCGCAGGCGACGATCGCGGTCGGCATGAGTGGCGCCGCGTCAGACCGGGAACGCGAGTTGGTCGACGAACTGGTCATTGAAATCGCTTCGGTCGGAAAGCTCGACATACTCCACCTCCTCCAGCAACGTCATGGCGCCGGCGCGCTCTCTCAGGCTGAGCAGCGCCATCTTGGCGCCTTCGCCCGCGACATTGCCGGCACTCACGATGCGCAAAATCGGCAATTTGGGCACGAGACCGAGTCGCACCGCGCTCGCGGGCGAGAGGTAACTGCCGAACGAGCCGGCCAGGAGGACCTGTTGGAGATCCTCTTCTTTCACGCCGGCCTCCTCGAGCAAGATGTGCCAACCCGTGGCGATCGCCGCTTTGGCGAACTGCAGTTCACGTACGTCGCGCTGGGACAGGAAGATGGATTTGTCGACGTCGCCGACGTCGCCCTGCCAGTGCAGCACGAAGACCCGCAGATCGCCGAGCTGGGTCAGTCGTGAGGCGAGGCCAGGGGCCAAGCGGGCGGCCTCCTCATCGGAGACGAACCGTCCGGAGGCGTCGATGAGCTTTTGTTGAATCAGTTCGGCCACCACGTCCACCAGCCCGGAACCGCAGAGTCCCTCGGGTTCGACGTCGCCGATGACCCCGAGTTCGACGCCCTCGGCGCTGAGTTTCACGACTTCGATCGCGCCGGGCGCCGCGCGCATGCCACAGCGAATCGCCGCACCCTCAAACGCCGGTCCGGCCGGCGCGGCCGTCGCCAGCAGTCGGTCGCTGTTGCCCAGCACCAATTCACAGTTCGTGCCGATGTCCAAGAACAGACGCAGCCTCGAGTCGCGGTCCATCCCTGAGGCCAACATGCCAGCGATGATGTCGCCGCCGACGTAGGCGCCCAGTGCCGGAAACACGACCGCGCGCGCCCGTTCGTGCACGTGGACGCCGACTTCGCTGGCGAGGATCTCGGGGAACAACTTCGTCGACATGATGAACGGCGCCACGCCCAAGGCTTCGGGGTCGATGCCCAGCACGATGTGGGTCATGGTGGCGTTGCCGGCCATGGCGATTTCGTAGACCTCGGCGGGGTCGACGCCGCCTTCTTTGCACACGGCCTGGGCCAGTTCGTCCAACGTCTCATGGGCCAGACGGGTCAAGGGCTCGAGGGCGTCAGCGTCCATCATGATCGCGCTGATGCGCGTGATGACGTCGGCCCCGAAGGGCTGCTGCTTGTTGAGCATGGACTGCACGGCCAGCGGCGCGCCCGTTGTGAGGTCGAGCAGCGTCGCCACGACCGTGGTCGTGCCGAGGTCGAAGGCGATCGCGAACATCCGCTCGGTGGTGTCGCCGGGCTCGACGGCGATCAAGACGTTGTCGATCACGACGGCCGTTACCTTGTAGTCGCTCGCTCGCAGCACTCGCCCGAGCGAGCGCAATACTGCAAGTTCGGGGCGTAGTTCTAAGTCGTCGAGGCTCGCGAAGAGCCGTTCCAGATCGGTCGCTTGATCCGAGAGCGAGGGCTCGCTCAATTCGACGTAGCGCTTTTGTACGGCCGGGCGAAGGATGACCTTGCGCCCGACGCCCACCGTGGCGGCTTTCGGGCGGGTCATGAGGGGTGGGATATCGACGCGCAGGTCGGTCGCCACCTCGATTCGACAGGCCAGTCGCCAGCCTTCTCGCAACTCCTCGATCGAAAAAGCGCGCGTATCGAGATTCGTGATCGGCGCGAGACCCTCGAGTACCTGGACCTTGCACTTGCGACACGTGCCGTGCCCGCCACAGGTCGAGTCGATGGCGACGCCGTTCCAGCTCGCCGCGTCGAAGAGAAACACCCCCGGAGGGACGCGAACCTTGCGTCCGGAAGGCTCAAAGAGCAGGTCGAAGCGCCCACGCCCGTCGCTGCTCGCGACCTCAGCGGGCCCCTCGGGCACCCGTAGTTCGCTCATGACTCGCTGGCCGCTTGCTGGGCGCGGTGCGCGGCGATCCACGAGGCGCCCCACGCGTCGCGGTCGAGCAACAGGTCGACGGCCTTGATGGCGCGAACCAGTTGGGGGGTGCGCGCGTCCATGATCGCGCTTGAGAGACCGGTCCTCATGGCGATTGTGAGAAACGCTGCGCCGAGCGTCGTGCGGTCCGGCATGCCAAACGAGACGTTGGATGCCCCCAGCGTCATGTTCACCCCGAGCTCGTCGTGGATCAGGGCAATCGTCTCGAGTGTCTTTACCACCAAGGTGGTGTCGGCTCCGATGGGCATGGCCAACGGGTCGATCACGACGTCTTCGATAGGAATGCCGTAGTTATTGGTCGCGACGTCGACAATCTTGCGCGCGAGTTCCAGTCGCCGTTCGGGTTCGTAGGGAATCTCGAACTCGTCGTTCGGCAGAGCAATAATCGCCGCCCCGTAGCGCTTGACGAGTGGCAAGATCGCCTCGAGCCGATCGTCCTCGGCCGTCACGGAGTTCACCAGCGCTTTACCGTCGTAGGTCTTGAGACCGGCCTCGAGCGCTTCGATGACCGAGGAGTCGAGACAGAGCGGCACGTTGGTCAAACTCTGGATCAGCTTGATGGCCTGGATCATGAGATCGACCTCGTCGGCCAGGGGCACACCCATGTTCACGTCGAGCACCATCGCACCACCGGCCAGTTGTTGGGCGACGTCAATCTTGATCCGCGAGAGGTCGCCCGCGCGCAGCTGCTCTTGGAAGATCTTGCGACCAGTGGGGTTAATGCGCTCGCCGATGATGCAAAACGGCTGGTCCTCGCCGATGATCACCTCGCTTGAGGCTGAACGAAGGACGGTGTGCACTGGTGCGCTGCCTAGGCCGGAACGGCAGCGCGCTTGAGCCGGAGGAGCTCCTTGGCGATTTTCACGGCAGCGGAGGCGTCCGAGGCGTAGCCGTCGGCCCCGACGGCATCGGCGTACTCCTGGGTGACGGGGGCGCCCCCGACCATGACGATCACCTGGTCTCGCAGACCGGCCTTTTCGAGCACGTTGATATTCGCCTTGAACATCGGCATCGTCGTGGTGAGAAAGGCCGAGAAACCTACGATGTCGGGCTTGTGTTCTTGGATGGCTTCGACGAACTTCTCGGGAGCCACCTGCACGCCTAAGTCGATGACGTGAAAGCCGGCGCCTTCGAGCATGATGTCCACGAGATTCTTGCCAATGTCGTGCACGTCGCCCTTGACCGTGCCCATGACGAACGTGCCGACCGGTTCAACGCCGGTCTCGATCATGAGCGGGCGCAGTACTTCCAAAGCTCCGGCCATCGCTCTACCCGCAATGAGCATCTCGGGCACGAAGAAGTCGCCGCGCTCGAAGCGCGCTCCCACTTCCTCCAAAGAAGGGATGAGCGAGTCAAAGAGCAACGTCTCGGGGCTGAGGCCCATCGCGAGGCCGGCGTTGGTCAACTCCAACACCGCCGGGGCGTTACCCATCAGCGTCGATTCGTACATCTCCTTCAGCAGTTCCTCTTGGTTCACGCCGCACCCCTTCTCTTTGACTTGTAGCCGAGCGCTTTGGAGAGGGCGTTCGCCTCGGCCACGCACTGGGAGCCCACGTAGCTGACCCGAGTGGCATTAAATCGTGTCGAGGGTCCCGAGACCGAGATGGCCGCGATGACGACGCCCTCGTCACGACGCACCGGCGCCGCCACGGCGACGAGCCCGGATTCGAGCTCCTCGGTGGCGACCGCGTAACCACGCCGACGGATCTTGGACAGTTCAGATTCCAGCGCGGGGCGCGTCGTGATAGTTCGAGGCGTGAGTCGTTCCAAACGTCCACTGGGAACATCGGCCGCGCCGAAGGCGAGCAACACCTTGCCCAGTGCCGTGGCGTGCATTGGCTCGGACCGTCCCAGCCAGTTCATGCCCCCCAGCACGTAGTGACTGTCGACTTGGGCGATCTGGGCCACCATGCCGTGGCGAACAACGCCGAGATTGATCGTCTCGCGACAGAGTTCGCCGAGCCGCTCGAGATAGGGATAGGCAACGCCGACGAGATCGCTCTCGGCGTTCCCGCGAAGGGCGTACCGCACGAACGCCTCGCCGGGCAAGAAGCCCCCGTTCGTGTCTCGACGGAGGAGCCCGTTTCGCTCCAAGGCGCTGAGTATTCGTGACGTCGTGCTCTTCGCGAGACCGGAAGATTCAGCCAGCTCACTGAAGGTGACCGAGCGCGAGGCGGTGACCACCTGGCGTACCAGGTCGGCGGCGCGGTCAATCGCCTGCGCGCCAGAAGGTTTCGTGATTGCGCTCGCTTGCACGGGTTCCATAGTACAGTACGGAGTTCTACAATGTGAATCGTGCACCGGTAGGTAACGTGGCGCGAGCGGTGATCTCGCGCGAAAAGAGGTTTCGATGTTCGTCAACAAGATGGCCCGGTACGAACTGCTGTCTCCTGACGCCGTCGAGGTCCTCGACCGCGGGTGGCGGCGCATCGTTTCTGAGATCGGTGTGCAGTTCGTCAAGCCCGAAGCGACGGAACTGTTTCAAAAGGCGGGCCAGCGGGTTGAAGGTCAGACGGTCTGGCTCGATCCCGATTTTGTGATGGAGCAGGTCGCGAAGGCGCCAAAAGAGTTCGACGTCCAGGCGCGCAATCCCTTGAACAACGTGCACGTCGGGGGCGACCACATGATCTTTAGTGGCGTCTACGGACCTCCGTTTGTTAGGGACGGGGCCGTGCGTCACGACGCCACCATGGAGGACTTTCGAAAGTTCTCGATGTTGGCGCAGAGTTTCCCCGAACTTGATTCAGCGGGCGGGATCATTTGTGAGCCGAACGACGCGCCGCTTGACTCACGACACCTCGACATGATCTTTGCCTTACAGACCCTGACTGACAAGTTCTACATGGGCAACGTGGTCTCGGGCCCGAACGCGCTTGACACGATCAAGATGACTGAGATCCTCTTTGGCGGACGCGACACCATTGAAAAGACGCCGGCAACGATCTCGCTGATCAACTGCAACTCGCCGCTGCGCTGGGACGATCGCATGCTCGACGCACAGTTCGAGTACAGCCGCGCCAATCAGCCCGTCGTGTTGACCCCGTTTCTGCTCATGGGTGCGATGTCACCAGTGACGATTCCTTCAGCCCTCGTCCAGCAGTTGGCCGAGGCACTCTCGGGCATCGCGCTCTCTCAGCTCATTCGCCCGGGATGTCCGGTCATCTTCGGCTCATTCCTCTCCAACATCGACATGCAGTCGGGATCGCCGTGCTTCGGGACGCCGGAGTCCGCGATCGGGCTGCTCTGCACGGGACAACTGGCCCGGCACTTCGGACTGCCATTTCGCACCGGGGGAGGACTTACCTCGAGTCAGATGCCCGACGCGCAGGCCGCCTACGAGGCACTGATGACCATGCTGCCGACGTTTCTGGCCGGCACGAACATGGTCATGCACTCGGCCGGCTGGCTGGAGAGCGGCCTCGTGAGTTGCTACGAGAAGTTCATTATTGACATTGAGCTCTTGCGGATGCTGCGAGTCGAGTTCACGCCCCTAGAGATCGACGAGGCCGCGCTGGCCTTTGACGCGCACTTAGAGGTCGGCCACGGCGGTCACTTTCTCGGCGCCGAGCACACCATGACCCGTTTTCGTGACTGCTTTTACCGTCCGATGCTCTCGTCTTCAAAGAACTTCGAACGCTGGGCCCGTGAAGGGTCCCAGGACGCGGCCTCCAGGGCGGGTGACATCTATCGAAAGACGATCGAGGAGTACGAGGCCCCGCCGCTGGACGACGCGATCCGTGCCGAGTTGGAGGAGTACGTCATTCGCCGGCGTGCCGAGTTAGGCGACTGACGTGAGCGAATCGAACGCTCGAGCCCGAGCCGTCATTATTGGGGCAGGGATCGTCGGCAACAGCCTCGCGTACCACCTTGCGTTACTCGGCTGGCGCGATCTGGTGCTCGTCGACAAGGGCCCGATGCCGAATCCCGGAGGATCCACCGGCCACGCCTCGAACTTCATCTTTCCCGTCGACTACTCCAAGATGATGACTGAACTTACTGCCGACAGCACTGCGCAGTACAAGGAGCTCGGCGTCTTCATCGAAAGCGGGGGCATTGAGGTGGCGCGCAGCGACGCGCGGCGCCAGGAGTTGCGTCGACGGATGTCCGCCGCGACCGCCTGGGGCGTGCCCTGTGAACTACTGAGCCCGGAAGGTGTCGCCAAGCTGGTGCCTTACCTCGATCCGGCGACGATTTTGGAAGGCCTGTATTTTCCGACCGTCGGCGTCGTGGATTCGTTGCGCGCAGGCACAATCATGCGCGAACGGGCCCAGGAGATGGGCGCGTTGGAGGTGCGCGCGAACACCGAGATCTTGGGCATCGATCTCACCGAGGACGCTCAGCGCGTGCAAGCTGTTCGAACTAGCACCGGCGACCTCGAGACCGAGGTCGTCGCAATCTGTTGTGGCGTGTGGAGTGACCGCGTCGCCCAGATGGCCGGGGCCTCAATTCCCCTCACGCCAATCGTGCACCAGATGATCAGCGTCGGGCCGATCCCGCTCTTCGCCGACACCGTGGGCGAGATTACCTACCCGATCGTGCGCGACATGGACACCAATATGTACGAACGCCAACACGGCGGGGACATCGAGGTCGGCTCGTACGCACACCGCCCGATCATCGTCGACCCCAACGAAATCCCCTCGCTCGAAGAGTCGGCCCTTTCGCCGACCGAACTGCCCTTCACCCAGAACGACTTCGACCCCCAACTCCAAGACGCGCTCGAGCTCATGCCCGAGCTCTTGGGCGACGAGAAGGTCGGTGTGCGCTACGCCATCAACGGGCTCATCTCGATGACGCCCGACGGACACCCGGTGCTCGGCGAGACGCCCGAGGTGAAGGGCCTGTGGTCAGTGGCGGCGAGTTGGATCAAAGAAGGTCCGGGCATCGCCAAAGCGGTTGCGGACTGGATGAACGGACAAGCCCCCGAGATTGACTTGCACGAAGCGGACGTCGCTCGCTTCTACGATCATCAGCGCACCCGGGCGCACGTGACTGCACGGGCCCGCGAGGGCTTTAACAAGATGTACGGCATCGTGCACCCATCAGAGCAGTGGGAGTCGCTGCGCCCGACGCGACTGAGCCCGGTCTACGGACGCGAGGTCGATCTTGGCGCAGTCTTCTTCGAGACCATGGGTTGGGAACGGCCCTACTGGTACGAGAGTAACGAGCATCTCCTCAAGAAATACGGTGATCGGGTGATGAAGAGGGAGGCGGAATGGGAGTCGCGTTGGTGGTCGCCCATCATCAACGCCGAGCACCTCGCGATGCGAGAGAGCTGTGGACTGGTCGATCTCTCGGCCTTCGCGGTGCTCGACATAACGGGACCAAGCGCGTTGTCAGTCCTGCAAGGGCTCTGCGTCGCGCAGATGGACGTGGCGATTGGCCGAGTGATCTACACCTCCTTGCTCGACGAGCGCGGCGGCTTTAAGTCCGACTTGACGATCATGCGCCTGGGCCAGAACTGGTTTCGCTTGGTGACGGGTGCGAGTACCGGCATGACGGAAAAGAAGTGGTTCGTCGACCATCTGCCCAGTGATGGCTCGGCGCAACTGAGTGATCTCACCTCGTCGTGGGCAACATTCGGACTCTGGGGTCCGAGCGCAAGGGATGTGCTCCAACGCTGCACCGACGACGACGTCAGTCACGAAGGTTTTCCCTTCGCGACGTGTCGGGTCATTGAACTTGGCGGTATCAAGGTCCTCGCGTCGCGCATCTCGTACATTGGCGAACTGGGTTGGGAGATCTACGTGCCGATCGAAGAGGGCGCCAGGGCCTGGGTCACGCTCTTCGAAGCCGGTCAAGTTGACGGCCTGGTGCCGGTCGGAATTGGCGTCTACGCCACGACGGGACGACTCGAGAAGGGCTACCGGGCCCTCGGTAACGAATTGACCGCTGACTACAACATCGTTGAAGCTGGCATGGCGCGACCGACCGTGAAGAAGGCGGATTTCATTGGCCGAGCAGCGTACGTGGCCCAACGGGACCAGGTTCCGATCGCGCAGCTCTGCACGCTCACGGTCGACGACCGTCGCTCGAAGAGCGGTGTCGCGCGGTACATGCTCGGCGGCGAACCCATCGTGAGCCTTGAAGGTGAGCGCCTCGTCGACGAACGCGGGCGTCCGTCCTACGTGACCAGTGCGGGATCGGGGCCCTCGCTCGGTCAACACATTCTGCTCGCCTATCTGCCGAACGCGTACGCCGAAGTCGGCAAACGACTGATGACCGAGTACCTGGGCGAGACGTATCCGGTCACCGTCGACGTGGTCGGGTCGACCCCCTTGTTCGACGCCGACAACGCTCGGGTGAGAAGTTAGTGGTGCGAGTACTGGTCTGCGTGAAGCGCGTCGCCATGGTGGGCGCGCGCATCGTCTTAACGGCGGACGAAACCGAAGTCGACGTGCGTCAATTGGGCTTCACGATCAGTCCCCATGAGGAGTGCGCCGTCGAAGAGGCCGTGCGGATCGTCGAGCAGCGAGGCGGTGTCGTCACGGTGCTCACGCTCGGCCCAATCGAGGCGGCCGATCAACTTCGTGACGCGGCGTCGATCGGCGCCAATGAGCTGGTGCACCTCGTCACCGACGGAAAAGAGTGGGACCCCAGTGCAACCGCCGACGCGATCGTTGACGCCCTTCGCCGACACGAAGACCTCAACGGCCCCTACGACCTCATCCTCTTTGGCAATGAGGCCGCCGACACGGGGGACTACCAAGTCGGCGTACGCGTGGCGTTCGCCCTTGGGCGACCGTGCGTGAACGGCGTGAAGAACCTCGTCGTCGGTGAAGAGACGGTGGTCGCCAAGCGTGAGTTCCGTGGTGGCGACGAACTCTACGAGCTCGCGTTGCCGAGCGTGGTCGGGGTAAAAGAGGGGATCAACCTTCCGCGCTATCCGTCCCTGCCGGGGCGCGTGCGCGCGAAGAAGATGGCCATTGAAGAGACTCCGCTGGAGGGGCACCGAGGACCGGTCAAGTTAGAGCGGCTTCGAGTTCCCAGCGAGCCGCGCGAGCGCGCCGAGATCATCGGCCACGGAGTGGACGCCGTCGAGGCGTTGGTCGATCTGTTCGAACAGTGGGGCGTCGTCGCTTGAGCGAGACCACGCACGAATCAACCGGAGTCGTGCTCTGTCTCGTCGAGTACGACGACGACGGAGTCATCGACTCCTCGCTACGCGCCATAAGTTTTGCTCGATCACTCGGTTCGTCGTCGAACACGCCACTCGTGGCGGCGACGGTCGGTGCGGTGTCACCTTCAATACTGACTGCGTTGCAAACTTTTGGGGTCGACGAGGCGATCGAGCTGGTCATCGAGGGCGTCGACACCTACGCGCCGCTCGCTTGGGCTCGGTCACTCGAGCAACTCTCGCAGTCCTTGGCCACGAGGGCGATCGTGGCCGCCGGCACCGACCGGGGCAACGAGGTCATGGCGTACCTCGGGGCCGCGACGGGACTGCCGATGGTGGCCAACTGTCTACGCGCGTCGTGGTCGGACGCGACGACCATTGCGTTAAGTCGACAGCGGTGGGCAGGCAGTCTCATCGAGGACGCCGTCTTCGATGGTGTGCCGGCGCTGCTCACGGTCGCGTTCGATGGCGTGGCGGCGGAACCGGCGTCAACTCCGGCGCCGACGAAGGTGCGTGACTTCCACTTTTCGCCGAGCGAGGACGATCTTGGCGTCAAGGTCGCCGAATGGATTGGTCGCGGCGGAGGCGTCGCTCTCGCCGACGCGCGTGTTGTGGTTGGGGGCGGGCGCGGTGTTGGCAGTGAAGAGGGCTTTGGACCACTCGATGAGTTGGCTGGACTTTTGGGCGCGGCCGTTGGTGTGTCGAGGGCAGTCACGAGCGCCGGTTGGCGTCCGCACGCGCAACAAGTTGGACAAACGGGAACGCGAATCTCGCCCGATCTCTACCTCGCGTGTGGCATCAGTGGCGCCACCCAGCATTTGGCGGGATGTCGGAGCGCCAAGCGGGTGGTGACCATCAACACCGATCCGGACGCGCCCTTCCTTTCTCGCGCCGACTACGCGGTGGTGGGTGACGTCGCCGTGATCATCCCGGCGTTGGTTGAGGCGATAAAGGCTCGAAAGTCGGGTCGCGCCGGTCCGGCGTAGTCGCTCGCCGTCTCGTTCATCGGAGTATTAGTCGCGAGTGTGACGGTAGAAATTGACGGAGGACGGCGTCAAGGGCGTATTGCCCAGAATAAGGTCGGCTGCTTTTTCGGCGACCATCATGACGGGCGCGAAGATGTTGGCGTTGGTGACGTAGGGCATCACAGAGGCGTCGACGACGCGCAGTCCCTCGAGGCCGTGGACCCGCATGGTCGTCGGGTCGACGACGGACATCTCGTCGGTTCCCATTTTGCAGGTGCACGAAGGGTGCAGTGCGGTCTCGGCATCGCGCCGGACCCAGTCGAGGATCTCCTGATCGGACGAGATGGCGGCGCCTGGCGAGAGTTCTCCGCCATCGAAGGGGCCAAATGATGGCTGGGACAAGATGTCGCGGGCGACGCGGATTGCTTCTACCCACTCGCGTCGATCTTCGTCCGTTGAGAGGTAGTTGAAGCGAAGGGCCGGATGCACGGAGGGGTCGAGCGACTGCAGCTTTACTGATCCTCGCGAATTCGAGTACATCGGTCCGATGTGCACTTGATAGCCATGTCCGCCGGCGGGCGCCGAGCCGTCGTAGCGGATGGCGATGGGCAAGAAGTGGAACATCAAGTTGGGATAGGCGACTTCGTCATTACTTCGCGCGAAGCCCCCGCCTTCGAAGTGGTTCGTGGCGCCGGGACCCTTTCGAAGGAAGAGCCACTGCGCGCCGATCCAAGGTCGGTTGCGCAACTTGAGGGCGGGCGCGACGGAGACGGGTTGGGTACTTGAGTGCTGGATGTAGACCTCGAGGTGGTCCTGGAGGTTCTCACCGACGCCGGGCAGATTCTCTACGACGTCGACGCCCAGCGCCGCGAGCTCGTCGGCGTTGCCGACGCCCGAGAGTTGGAGCAGATGGGGCGAGTTGAACGCTCCGCCGCACAGGATCACCTCGCTCGCGTGGACGGTCTTGTTGGTGCCGTGTTCGGAGACTTCAACGCCGACGGCCCGCGTGCCTTCAAAGAGGATCTTCGTCACGAAGGCTCGGCACTGCACCTCTAAGTTCGGTCGGTTCATGACCGGGTGCAGGTACGCCCTCGCGGCGCTGAGGCGACGCCCTCGGTGAAGGGTGCGGTCAAAGGCGGCGAAGCCCTCTTGTCGAAAACCGTTGACGTCATTGGTGAGTTGGTACCCGGCCTCTTGCACCGCGCCGAAGAACGCCCCGAAGAGAGGATTGGTGACGGGACCGCGTTCGAGGAAGAGAGGACCGTCGGTGCCCCGGTACTCATCGCCCCCGGCGAGACAGTTCTCCATTCGCTTGAAATAGGGGAGACAGTGTTCGTAGTCCCACTCGCCCATCCCGGAGTCGGCGGCCCAACGCTCGTAGTCAAGGGCGTTGCCACGTTGGAAGATCATCCCGTTGATACTCGAGGAGCCTCCGAGCACCTTGCCCCGGGCGTGGTAGATCTTTCGCCCATTCATGTGAGGTTCGGGTTCGGACTCGTACTTCCAGTCGTAGAAGCGGTTCCCAATGGGGATCGTCAGTGCTGCTGGCATGTGGATGAAGACGTCCCAGCGGTAGTCGAGTCGACCGGCTTCGAGAACCAATACCTGGATCGATCCATCGGCGCTCAATCGATTGGCGAGGGCGCTGCCCGCGGATCCACCGCCAACGATGATGACGTCGTACCGATCTCGTTTCATGGGCTCCTCTCGCGACCAGGCCCCTTAAGGGGCTGACGACCATGTGATCATAAGTTAACGACCACGGTTTACCGCGACAAACTGCCCATTTCAGATCTCATGCGACATTTTCGCTTCGGCGATTCTGTCCAATGACCAATCGACTACGGCGTCACTGCCGTTCGATGCCCCAGCGATGAGAAGTTGACGGTCACCGACACGCCGTTTTCATCGCCGTGGGCGGTGCCGAGCCCCATGACGCTCACGCCATCTCCCGTGAAGGAATGGGAAAATGTCCACGACTCGGTGAAGGTGACGCCGTCGGCGTTGATGACGTTCGACACGTGACCACTACCCAGCGCACTGATGTCGCCGATAAGTTTTCCGCGAAACTGTCCATTCACAACGTTGGCTACCGTGTTCTCCGTCTGAGTGGGAACGTTGGCAGCGCCAGCCGCGCCCGTCACCGTGAACGTGATGATGGTTCTGATGGCGTACGCACCGTCAAATGACTGCGGGGTGTAGTTGTCGGTTTTGGTCGTGAAATCCAGGCCCGTGAACTTGATCGTTTGGGCCGGCGTACTGGAATCCGTCATCGTGAACGTGAAGGGTCCGGTGATTCTTTCGAAGTCAACTTTCGGCGCGGTACCAGAGATGACACAGTCCTTGTTTAACGTGATGTTCCCGACGTTCTCCAGCGCCATGGCGACACAGTGGTAGGGCTCGGTGCCCCCCGTCGCCTTCAGTTGGAAGGAGTACGACTGTCCGGAGCTGGCGGAGGGCAAGGAGTAGGTCTCTTGCGTCAGTTTCCCAGAGCCCGCGGTTGCGATGGTGGGCAACACCAATGAAAGAACTAGCGTAAGAGCTCCCGCAATGCCAAATTGCAGTACTCGCCGCTCACTCGATTCGTCCATGTGGGCACCTCTCATTGTTTGGCAACTCTGGCGACACCCTAGTTGGCCCAATCACTTTTTTCGTTGCATCATCACTCAAATTTGATGACCAAGTTCAACGGCCAGACCATCGCCGTTCGTTTTGTTGACATCTGGCGAGGAGCGCGGAGGTGAGAGGTGATGGCGCTGGCGTCAAGTCACAGCCGCCGACGCTGATACGCCCGCCGACCAAACCGGCCAGCGATCCACAACGCTGCGAGCAAGAGCAGGGCGAAGAGGGCCGGCCCCGAAATTCGTATCAGCCACTCGAAGCCCGCGACGAAGCCAGCGACCGCGTCATGCCACGCCTTGGCGATGCCCGACCTTGGGTGGTTCGTGTTGGACGAATGCCCGGCCTCGGTCAGCATGACGGTGAGCGCGCCGTAGGTGGTCTGGTGGTTAAGGACGTTCAACTGGCCCTGGTACTGCTCGATCTGGCTCTGCAGGTCATTCAACTGGCTCTGGACGGCCAAGATGTCGCTGATCGACGTCGCGCGCGACATGATGACCAAGTACTGCTGGCGACTGGCTTCAAGGGCCGTGATGCGCGCTTTTAGGTCCACGTACTGGGCGGTCACGTTGGCCGAGTTCGTGCTGAGCGACGTCGTGCGACCAACGTGCTGCACCTGGGCGACCAGCGTGGCGAACGTGCGCTGGGGCACCTCTAGGACCGTCGTCGCATACGAGAAGCTGCCCGGTCCCCGGGCGCCCACGTTGGCCTGGGTGCTGTCGACGTAGCCCCCGTCCCCGCTCACCAACGCGCCCAGCTTCGACAGCGTCAGTTCAATCTTCCCCTTGGGTACCGTCAGATCCACCGAACCGTTGGACTCAATCTTTAGCGACGAGCTCGTGGCTGCGGATTTTATGCCCGTTCTAGTCTCCGTGACCGTGCTACCGGTTGCCGACAGGGTCGGTGACCCCACGGTCGTCTGGTCCGTCGCGGGGCCAAACTCCTGACTGAAGTGACCGGGAACTGTTGTCGAAGGTGCGGCCCCGAGATAAGGAGTGTCGTGCAGATTGGGAGTACCCTCGCCGCGAAAGAGTGGGAGCGATATCCCCCCGGCCACCAAGATCAAGACCGCCGCGATCAAGAACTTACGGCCGCGACCGGGCGTCACGAGAAAACCGGGCGCGCGCAGCGACCTTGTGTCGGCTACCTCGGCCCGCGCTTCGCTCAGAATTCGATCTGTGGCGTCCTTGGAGATCTCGAAAGAGTTCGCGACCCCTTGGAGCGCGTCACTCAGCACTCCTTCGTCGATCATGGTCACCCGGTTACCTCCTCGGTAGATGTGGAACGTCGTGACGTCTCGGACCGAAGAGCCGGATGCAGGGCCAAACGTCGTCGAGCTTCGTGCAGGCGAGACTTCACCGTTCCTTGTTTGCGGCCGATGGCGATGGCGATCTCTCGCTCACTGAGATCGGCGTAGTAACGAAGGACGACGACCACGCGAAGGTCGACCGGCAAGTCCTTTAAGGCGCTCATCACGTCGTTGGAGAGCGCGATGCGGGTCGGTACGTCGTCATGGACGAAAACGTCAGCGAGGTCGTCGTCGCTACTTCGTAGGTCTCGGTGGGGGATCTCCTGGCGCAGTTTGGAGTTGCACGTGTTGACGACGACCCGGTACAGCCAGGGCTTGAAACTCGATCCTTGGGACAGGGAGTCTCGGAATTTCCACGCGCGCAAGAATGCTTCTTGCACGGCGTCTTCGGCGTCGAGGCGATTGCCGAGGATCAGGTACGCGGTACGAACGGACTGAGGGTAACTCTCAGCCAGCCAGCCCTCGAGATCGTTCACGTTGGTAGAGCCTTCCACCTATCTGATCCTCGTTGATCGCCAGCATGAATAAATAGACAGCACGTTGTTAGAGACGCCCTGGCGACCAAAAAGGTTCGAGATTTCTTTCGAGTACGGGAAGACCGCTTCGAAAGGCTCAAATCAATGATGTTCGGGAATGCCCTGCTTGCGCCGCCCATACTGTCGGGAATTAAGACGGCTGTGGCTGAATTTCGCTCATGAGCACGTCGTTTAAACGTTCGAACGACTTTGGTCGCCGCTGGTTATAAGTCGCCATTAATAATGAGCGTCACGGGCTGGCTGAAGCTGGCGCCATCTGGAGTAGTTGCGATAATTTTGAATGAACTTGTCCCAGCTTCTTTTGGCGTTCCGTGCAACGTCCCGTCAGTATCGAGCGTTAAATCGTCCGGCAGCGGCTCATTCGTACTTCCCTGGGAGAATAGAAACGTGGCAGATTGCAGTCCATTCGCACTGAACTTATACGTGTACGGTTTATTGACAGTTCCCGATGGCGGCGCGGCCAGGGTGTTCGAACTCGTTTGCGGGCCTTGAGACATCGCAACCACAGCGCTAACCGCTTGGTCGGTGGACTTGGATGAGAAATAGAAAGTCACAGCGGCACTCACACTCGCGATGAATCCACCGAGGAGTGTGTTCCGGAGTTCATCGTCACCCACTACGAACGCCGCTGTACAGAAGACCAATAAGCCGAAGACCAATGAGATAGCAATCCAGCTTCGGATGACGGACGCTGATGGATCGGAAGGATTCTGTTTGTTGGTTATCGATTGGCGCGCCCAGATCACGATGACTCCTGCAAGGAGCGAACCACCAATGACAAACGAAAGGAAAACAAGCCCTTGTAAGAATGTTAGGACAGGCGTTGTATCGGTCGGCAGACTCATCTGATTGGACTCGCTTTCTAAAACTTCTTAATTAAGTGGAGATGCCGCTTACCTCGTGGTCAGATTCAGTTCTTCTGGCGACGCTGAAACTGAGTGTTTCGGATGATACCTTGAATCCCTCGTTTTCGCACTTGGAACTACGGAAGCAGTTTGAAACTGTCCGCAAATATGTAACCTTCTCTTAATGTTCGAGATGTGTGAATAGGACGCCTGCAGGATTTGCCACGGCGCCGGTCAGAAGGGAGTCTCTGCTCAACGGGCCCGGCGTTTTACTTCAGGAGTCGGCGTCCCTAGTACGTAATAATTTAATCGCCGTCTCATGGAACCAATTTCCTCACCATTGCTGAGAGACGCATTGGCATCACGCCACGATTGATGGCTGAGAGTCCTTTTCGGGGATCATCCAGAGACCCTCTGACATTTCCCGTACCTTGTCAGCTCTTTGCAATTTATCCAAACAGGCCCGGGTCGACTGTCGAGCACCTTCTTTTAGATCGTCTTGCAGTCCCACATAGATCAATTCGGTAATGTCCCCGAGAGTCATTGGTCCTGAGCCAAGGATCGAAATCAGTTGATTTTCGCGAAATGCGCGATGGGCCAAATAGTAGTTAATGACCGCTTCAGGCGCCTCCCCCACCAATTGCGGCCCGTGTCCTGGATACAGTGCGTCCGAACCGAATGTCAGGATCCTTTGTAACGACTCAATGTAGGCGACCAAATCACCATCGGGCCACGTCAAAACAGAAGTACCGCGTCCAAGAATGTGGTCCCCGGTGAAGAGGACTCCATTCTCCAGTCGAAACGCGACATGGTCCATGCAATGTCCGGGTGTCGGTACGACCTCCACTTGAAGTGATCCAAATCGTAGGGTCTGACCGGCACTCTTGAATACGAGACCTCCCGGGCCCGACACTTTTGGGGAGTTTGCCGCCACTGTACAGCCCCATTTCTCGGCCCACGTTTGCGCGGCCGCTGCGTGGTCACGGTGGTGGTGAGTGACGAGCACCATCGCGACTTCAGCGTCCGAAGTATGAAGCACGGATTCAACCCGATCGAAATGAATCGCGCTTTTCGGCCCCGGGTCAATGACAATGCATGCCCCCGAACCGGAGTTTCCCACAACATACGTATTGGTACCGTCAAGCGTCATCGAAGATGGATTGGGGGCGACGATTCGCGTGACGAGATCATCCAAACGCGTGATAGACGCTAGGCCACCAAGCGGCGGCAAGTCATAGAACACGCGTGGATCCCTCGGCGGCACGATATTGTCCAGCACGCTTTGATGATACATTGCGAATCAATTCCTGAATGAGTCGCATTCGTTAGCGCTACTATCCCTCAAGTTCGAAGGCGTGCTTCGCAGTATGTACAGAACCCGCGCCGTGGGAAATGAGTCAGCGGAGAAGGTTGGTATGGATTTTCGAATAGGTCAGCGGTCGATTCGGTCGACACATTTGGATCAACGCAACAACCGCATTTTTTGGTCGCGTTTATGGCTTCAAATTCTATTGAAGTCATCTCGTAGCGAGAACGTCGACGGCGTTGACGGACGTATTTCGCCTCAATCCACGTGACAATCACGAGCTGCAAATAATTGCATTATTGCCAACGTTGAGTGTCGAGAACGATCATCTGCAACAGCGAAAGGTAGGACTCCATCGCCGCGCTGTCAACGGCCGCGCCCACTCGAGCCGACAGATCTTTTGTTCATCAGCGCACGCACGAATGCGCGAGGGCGAGACTTCGAACCGCAGTCCGCGCGTACCACGGTGCCCTAAAGATTACTGAGGCAAATGGCGCTGCAGAGAGCCCTCACTGCAAGCGACGTCTTCATCCGATCGTCGAGCACGCAACCGTCGACGCGATTTGGAGAGAATTCTTTGATGGCGAAGTGGTAGATCTTGCCTTCAGTCGTTCCCTGCTCGGTGAAGTCGGTCAACCATAATCCATTGACTCGGCTCGCCAAAAAATTAGCGCTGCACCAATTCGTCGTGGATCAGAGGTCCAGCCTTCCTTTGGTGCTTCGACATCTCGGTAAAGTAAATGAAGAACTGTTGTGCCGATTAGAACCGCCAGACACCTCGGTCGCTCACCCGGTGGCCGCCCTTGTCGAGTTTGTCGGCAATCGGTGGGTAATCAAAGGGTTGGTCGTCGCGGTTAGCGTCAGTGGCAACGATGGTCAGGTGGGCGTTTTCCCAGTCGCGCTGAGTGACGGGACTGACCAGCGACTTGTAGGAACCTTTGGATACGATCTTCAGCACTCGGCAATGCACCGTAACGGGGAGCCCGTCCTCGACATGCTTACGGACTAGTAGGATTGCCTTTTGTGGAGAGGTTCTTCACGATGTCGATGGCGGCTCGTCGAAGGACCTCGTTCACCTGCGCGAGGCATAAGGCGCGCTTTCGAAACGCTCGCACTTCTACCGTCTCGGCCTCGATGAGTTCGGGTCGCGTGCTGTCTCCGACGTCAACCTTCCTCGGCCAACTAGCGAGTGTGCCGTCAAATGTCCCAAAGTCCTTCACAATCCGGCTGAGTGGTGCCTTGTGTTTGCGAGCTACCGCCGGAACATCGCGACGGAAAACGGCAAGGAAAGTCCTAGCGAAGGTCATCAACTTTCCGTGAGGTAGAGCCTCACAAGTTAGGTGATCAATAAGATGGCATCAGATACGTCATCAAGATCTTCAAGGTTGGTTTAGGCTCGAAAAGCAGGTACGAATAGGGTATTGTTGGGCGCGTAACCTATCGGTGACGGCAATTCCAGAAGGGATAACTTTGCAATCATGAAGCATTCACGAAGTGCAGATTGCATTAAAGATATAGTCGTTACGGATACATTCATAACACTTCACGGCATACGAAGCGAAGTTTTCGCAACGGCACGCTTCGGCCGCACTTATAGTATTGCCTCCAGATCGAAGTTCTTCAATGGTTAACGAAATGATTCCCGTCAAATCTGACCATTTGCTTGAATCTCCGCAGTGGCGGCGATTCGAATCGCCGTTGATGGCGACGTCGAAACTCATGCGCCGTGCGTATGATCTGCGATTCAGTGAGTTTAATTTGAATTTGTCCGAAGCAGGTGTACTTGCCGTGGTCATCGAAGAGGGACCATTGACGCAGACACAGGTTGCCGAACGCATCGGCATGGGTCGTGCGCCAGTCGGGATTATTGTTGACTATCTGAGCGAACGACAGCTGCTAAGCCGAGAGCCAAACTCCGCTGATAGACGGGTCTGGTTGCTTAGCGCGACGGCGGAAGGACTCGAACTTGCGATGAAGATTTCTCTCGTTGAACAGCAGCTTCGCGCAGAACTTCGTAAGGGCCTGAGTCGCGTTGAGCTGGAACAGTTGAACGCGACTCATGTTCGGTTGCAGTCGAATCTGGCGGCGATATTGGACGTGGACTGAAGTCGCAAGCCGCCACGGGTTCGAGACACGTAAACAGACATCACCGGTCGATTCTCGCGTTGCACAAAGGGCGCTCCGCCGCCATATATTCACGGCTCACCTTTCACGAGACGGTTGCTGTACTTTGTCGCCCTGGCATCTCGCATTAAATTGAATTGAATCAAACGATCCTGACACATTGCGTTCGAAAGGTTTCGCCGTCGAATTAGCAAGACCAATACGCATTGTCGCCTGGGTGAGACCAAGTAATGGATTACTACACAACTAATCCGAGCGTCGCGGCCCCGAGTAGACGCGCCACGTGGGGAAGCCTTTCGGCGAGAAGCCCGCAGGCGTAAAGTGAGTAGTTTTTGTCAAGTAAGAACTGTGGTGACCTCGGTCGAAGGCTCTCGGGCCGCGCGGTCTCCGCGCGACTTTGTTCGAGCAATGACAGTGCGTCAGTTCGATGATTGAGTGCACCTCCAGTACCGATGACAAAGTGAACGGGACGCAGATCCTTCCCGGTAAGTCGAAAAGCTGATGGACTGTGTGGAATGCGGACCTCTTCAATGTGTCCGGCGTGTCGAATCATGGCTTCTCGAATTGTGGTCCGCGCGAGGTAACCGTCGAAAGCGATTTCGCTCTCTGTGCTTGGTAGTAGAGCCGGCTCAGATCGGTACAACTCGAGGAGTTCCATGATGACATCTTCAGAATTGCCAGAACCCTTCAAAGCGGACTCGATGCCGTAACGCTCGACAATTGTTGTGGCGTTGTGGCGAAGACCGAGATCGCCTTCGACTGTTCGTTTCACTACAGACTCTGGGAGACCCACTCGATAGGTATCTTCTTCTGGCTCGTAAATCTGGGCAACGGACACCACATCTGTAGTGGCGCCACCGACGTCGATGATCACGAGGTCTTCCAACAGTGCGGGCACGCCACGTAAGCCGCCCAGTAGCTCGCCGGCGGCGAGAACAGCTGCGGGCGTTGGCATGACGACTCCATTCAACATGCGCGTGGCGGCCTCGATGCCGTTCGCTTGCGTGATCTTTTTCAAAAAGATAGATCTCAAGGTTGCCTGGATCGATTCGACCTCGAGGCGGTCAAGCTCTGGAAGCACGTTTGGCAGTATCACGGTTTCCCACGCTGCGTGCTCAAGCAACTCGGCCGCTCGAGGTGCCGAGTTCCGATTTCCAGCAATTACAACGGTTGGACCGGGCGTCAGAGCGCTTACGAGTTTCGTGGCGTTTCCGATGACGCACTCCTCATCGCCACCGTCGGTACCGCCGCAAAGAAGAATGATGTCAGGTCTGGCCCGCTCGATGGCGGTGAGGTCCTCGGGAGTCAAGCTGTATCCAAACGCGTGGAGCACCTTTGCTCCGGAACCTAACGCGGCTTGACGGGCTGCTTCGAGAGTGAACCGCGGTACGAGTCCGATGGCGATAACGCCAAGACCACCGCGAGCGCTGCTCGAAGCGTACGCTTCCAATGGATCGCTACCTACTTTGTTTGTTAGTTTCTCGACCGTTTGATTAACCCCCATGCCGACGTCCACTTCAATCGAGCTGGGAACCTGTACAAATGCAATTGGTTGGCCGGAGGTCAGATTCACCGCCACCCCCTTGGTGAAGGTGCTGCCGATGTCGAGGAGCGCCGACCATGTCAACGGGAAATCACCCTCTTTCACTGACGCCGGGGAAGAGACGGTGTAGTCGTGAATCGTTGTTAACCGTTCATGTACTGGCGGATATCGTGAATTACGAGAGCGATATCGCCTTCGAGGGCGTCATCGCGTTTGCGCTCCTCGACCTTCAATCGGTGATGCTCTAAGACCGACATACTTAACGGAAGTTTGCCTGGATTGAGGTAGCGAACGGCGCCGCGAACATCGCGCACGGCAACTACAGAGTCAGCGACACCGTTCCACGACGCCATCGGGATGTCCAAGTAGCCTTCCTTGACGGCGAGGACCTGGCCGAGGTTGGGGTCCCCATCTCCGAGATTGAGCGCGGCGTCAATCAAGTTGTGCGCCTCTTCTTCAATGAATTGTGATTCGACGGCTATGGCATCGACGTCACTCATCGCTTGTGGAGGGATAATACGCCGAAGCTCACGGGCTAGTTGAATACTGGCGAGATTTGAGTGCACATCCGGAATGCCACTGCCTTCGTGAATTGACTTCAAGTAGATCCAATCGACGCCTGCCAGCATCGACACAGCCGCGCACCAACTTACAAGGGCCGCGTTCTCGAAATCTGGCTCTGGCCATGCACCCATCCAGGGCCAGGAGTGGGTGACGCAGTCAACGTCTTCATGCTCAAAGAGGGCGAGATAGTGATCAGCTACTCGGCGGTAGGCGTGAAAGGCCGCAACGTCCTGTTCGAGCGAACCTTCGATACAGCGGTGAAGAGAAATATACTTCGCGCCTTGGGCCACCGATGAGAGCATCGACAGTATCGCCACCGCGATACCGAGACCGGGGGGCACGAGGCCCTGATAGTTCGCCAATGCAATCAACTCAATGGGAGCGCCACCTTCGGTGTAGTGCGCCGCGAGCCTACTCACGTACTGATTGTTCTGTATACGCTGGACCAGTGGGTAGTCTCGGCTATGTTGAACGAGGTCATGCAGTGAATGCGTGAAGTCACACGATGCGCCTGCGGCGTAGCCCATTTCCGAAGACAGCATCGCCTCTTCATCCACGTTGCCTGAGATGTGAATCGGCACGCCGGCGGAGCGAAAGAGTTCTCGAGTTTCGAGTCCGTAGTTGACAATTGGGAAGCCATTCAGCACTCGCGTATCAGGGCCTTTGAGTGCCCGGGCGATGCCGTCGGCGGCCCGATCGTAGGAAGACTTCCTCGTATACGTGTCGGTCAACGTGAGTATCAAGTCAACGCCTTCGGAGACCGCTTGAGTCATGTGATCGCGTTGTTCGGAAATTGTTGTGTGGCCGATTCCCACCTGGAAAAGCGGCACGCCTTGGTTGCGCGCTTCGCGTAGCAACTTCGGAAAGCATTGACTGGCGTCGAGACCTCGCGAGTAGGAAACGCAGTCTTCCACGTCTCTTATCTCGTCGCCTGTTGGCCATCGATCAAGGACACGCGAACGATATTCTAGGAACTCGCCTTCCGCCCAACGCTCATTCGAGAGTGTCTTTCTAAAGGAAACATTCGTCAAATCCATCGCTGTCCTCTCATGCAACTATCGTGTTGCCAATAAGCATCGTGAAATAACGCGTCAGGAAACTACCGTCGATACCCTCGCGGGAAGGGAATCGACGAAGGAATTACGAAACTGTATTGTACCGTACAATATGCTCATAGAGGTTAGGGTCGGACGTCGGTCACCCCGGCGGTCTACAACGAAGAAAATACCTTAGCGATGTGTTGATCAGTATTTACATTATTGAACTATTCGCCGATGTTCCGGGAAAATTACGGATAAGTTGCCTTCCCAATAAGTCATGCGTCCAACAACACTCATTGCTTGAGTCCAAGTTCGTCAAGGACTTCTTTCGTGTGCTCACCCGCCTTGGGAATGTGTCGAACTGCTCCTGGTGTTCGGCTGAAACGAGGAGCCTCACCCGGCTGTAAAATCCCATCGACTTCGATGTAAGTCCGACGTTCTTGAAGGTGCAGATCTCGTGGTGCATCGTTGAGTCCTAATACCGGGACGACGCAAACCTCTTCATTTTCAAAGATTTTGAGCCAGTGCTCAAGCGTTTGGACCTTCAGTATGGCCGCGACGCGAGTTATCTGCTCGGGCCAGAACGATCGTTCATTCTGTGCTGGCAAAGTACTCGGGTCGATTCCGAGTAGGGTCATGAATCTCTCGTAATATTGCGGTTCGATCGCTCCCACACTGAGAAACCGATTGTCGGACGTGCGATAAACGTTGTAGTAGTGCGACCCCCCGTCCACGCGATTCACGCCTCGCTCATCTCGCCACGAGCCTGCGGCCAACTCGCCGTACCACTTTGCCATCAATAATGCAGACGCGTCGACCATGGCGACATCCACTACTTGGCCCCGTCCACTTTGTCGTGATTCGAGCAGGGCACAGACAATCCCAAATGCCAGCATCCAACCGCCCGCGCCATCGGCGCCGATGTTAAGTGGAATGACCGGATCCCCTCCGGCCCGGCCGATGGTGTGCAATAAACCAGAGACGGCGGCGTAGTTCACATCATGCCCCACAGTGTGTGAGCGCGGTCCCTCTTGGCCCCAGCCGGTGACGCGCGCAATGATGAGTCGCTCATTGAGTTGCCAGCACTTCTCCGGGGCGAAGCCCAAGCGCTCGAGAACGCCCGGGCGAAATCCCTCACAGAGAACGTCGCTCGTCTCGAGGAGGCGCGTCAGAGCGACGACACCGTGAGCGGATTTAAGATCAAGGTGTACTGAACGTCGTCCCCTCAACACCACATCAGGGAAATCGTCGTCGCCGCTCTTCGGGCGGTCGACCCTTATGACATCGGCTCCCATGTCGCTTAGGAGCATGCAGCCAAACGGGCCCGGTCCAAGTGAACCTAGCTCAATGATTCGAACGCCAGCGAGAGGTCCGCTGCCCGTTTCAGACATCGGCCCGCCGGTTTGCTGCCCTACGTAACGACCACAATTGAGGTGCTCGCTCAGCTTGGAGCGCTGCGGCCCAAGGTACTACGGGGGGTGTGGTCAGACGCAGCGACTGGATTGCTTTGCGAGTTAGACCTGGATCTGAAGCGGCGGATTGGGCAAGTTCGATGGCCCGCGATTCAACTTCGGCGTCGTCAACCGACTCCCAAGCAAGACCTAGCTGTGCTGCGCGCTTACCACTTATTTCTTGGGAGAAGACGCCCATCGCGGCGGCGGTTTCGCGGCTCGATCCCTGCACCAGGAGCTGAAAATGGCCACCGCCCGGGTGAAGACCCAGTTTTAGGAAACCTGAGATTATGCGGGCGTTCTCGGCAACGATCCTCACATCGGCGGCCATGGCCAGATTCACGCCGGCACCAACGGCCGAACCGCGAACTGCTGCGATGGTCGGAACACCCATTTCTCCGAAGCGAGTGAACGCGCGATAGATGCGCTCGAGCGCTCCGTAGGCCTCATCGCTTGTTGGGTCATCCATCGCCGAGCCGAGGCTTCTCAAATCTGCACCGGAACAAAACGAGCCATCGGCACCCTTCACGATGAGGGCGCCAATATTTACGTCTGCGTCAATTTTTTCGAACGCTTGTACTAATCGATCTGCCGAATCGGGAGTGAGCGCGTTGCGCCTTGCTGGGTTGTTGAGTGTGATGACGGCCACACCTGTTAAGCGCTCAATCAACACATCACATTCCTCGGTCGAAGTGCGTGCTGCGGGATCGGTCATGATATCTCCTCATTGATTTCAGTCATTAATGACCACAAGTGGTTCACCCCTCCATGAATGCGAACGTACTTTGAGATTTCTCGCGACCACTCCGTTTCGCCGCCGAATTCATTTCGCCAACACCAGAGCCGGCTCGTGAAATAATGCAGTGAGTGCTCCTCAGTGATTCCTATTGCTCCGTGAATCTGGTGGGCGATGCGGGCGACGTTAGTCGCCGCCTGGGACACCCGTACGACAGCTGACATCGAAGCCAACGCGCCGTCTTCGGCGTCGACAAAGGTGACAGCGTTTCGGATACATATTGACGAAGCAAAGACTTCAGCCGCGAGGCGCGCCAGTAGTTGCTGGATGGCCTGGAACTTTTCAATCGGGCGGCCAAATTGCTCGCGATCGTGCGCGTATGCAGTGGTCAACTCGAGAATCGAACTCATACATCCCGCGGCACTCACTGCTCTCATGAGGGCGCCGCGAAGTCGAACCTCTTGGGTTGTGGCCGATGACGGCTGCCACCTATCTGAGATAAGTCGCGCTGACGTAAGCACCACCGCGTCGCGGTACTCGCCGGCGAGATTGATGCCAGGCTCAATTGTAAAGTCCTCAGGCTCGAGCCGCGCTAGCAGCGGACCGATTTCTGAATCCACTACGATCAGTATCCTTGTTGCCACCCGAGCCCAAGGCACCGCGGGGATTATTCCGTCAAGTTGCAGTTCGGTTCCATTTCGCCGGACTACTAGGTTCATCGCGTCACCAACGCTGACCGTCTCAGGGCCGCCGCTCCAGTCCCAGGTAGATCTGCCACCCAGCCATCCTGCGAGCATCGTTTCGGCTAGTGGTACCAACGTGGCATGACGTCCGACCTCGAAGAGCGCGGTCGCTACGTCGGTGAAGGAGCCGCCCGAGCCACCGCGAGCCTCCTCGACTCCAACGCCTGTCAGGCCAGCGCCTTCAAGTTCCCGCCAACTCCTTGACGGCCATTCCACGACTATTTGTCCCTCTGACCTAACGTTCGTTTGCGAGAGAATACGCCGCACCGTGGCGGTGATAAGTGCTTGTTCATCGCTCATTGATTAAGTCCCTTCGCGATGATGCCGCGCAATATCTCGGTCGTACCGCCGCGAAGTGTGAAGGCCGGTGCCGCGAGCACCGACTGAGCGAGCAGTCTCGTGAAGACATCCGACGATCCTTCAAGCAGTTGGCGGGGAGACAGCGCGCTGGCCACGTCGACCACATCGTTTTCAAACTGAGTGCCGAGATCTTTGACCATCGCCGCTTCGAACTGGGGAGCAAATCCAGCGCTCAGTTGTTCGGCGACGGATTCCGACATTGAATGGAGAGTCCACAGGTTGGCGACCAACGACCCAAATCGAGCATCTGCGAAGGAATCGCAGTTCTCCTCGAGCACGTCGCCGAGAGCACAAAGCAACGGGTACGTGCTCAAAAATCGCTCAGGTCCGCTTCGCTCGTATGCCAACTCGGCGTTCACCTGTTGCCATCCTGATCCCTCGTCGCCGAGAAGCATTTCTTCACCAACGTAAACGGAGTCCAAATTCACTTCGGCGAAGTGAGCATGTCCGCTCATGAGATTGATGGGCCTAACGTGAACATCAGGGGAACTCAGATCGATGATGAACTGCGAGAGACCACTGTGGCGATCACTCTGGCGTTCGGAGGACCGACAGAGGGCGATCATAAAGTGTGCTCGAGTGGCGTGACTCGTCCAGATTTTGGACCCCGAGATGATCCAACCACCCTCAGTCGCTCGGGCAACCGTTCGAACGGAGGCTAGGTCTGATCCCGAGTCCGGCTCACTCATCCCAATGGCGAAGAAGCACTCGCCACGAACGATAGGGGGAAGGAACTTTGCCCGTTGTTCGTCGCTGCCAAATCGCAGCAGTGAGGGACCAGTCTGCCTCTCAGCGATCCAGTGGGCCGCCACTGGCGCTCCGGCAGCGAGAAGCTCTTCGATGACGACAAAGCGCGCCATCCCGCTTTGTTCCCCACCGCCATAACGCTTCGGCCACGTCATGCCCAACCATCCTCGTTCGCCTAGCTTTCGACTGAACACGGGATCGTGCGCCTCGAGCCACGCGTTGCAAGTCGGTTCAAACGATCCTGATTGGCGTTCATTGTCGAGAAAGTCTCGTACTTCGAATCGGAGTTCTCTCAAGTCGGTTGAAGAATCGGTGTCTCGGAAAGGGATCTGGTCAGTTTTCACGAAACCACATTTCGTCACTCCAGAAGCTGGGTGCCTTGCCTCGCAATTCAAATGCGCGACCCGATTTATCGCTATCGACAATAGGGCTCAGCCGTGAACAGGTATTGACGACCGCGTCTCGATGAACTCGCTTGAACTGTCGAAGCACGATTACTCCTTTGCCAAAAATTCACGTGGCAGCCCACTCGAACGTGAACTTACAACGTCAAGAACACTTGTATACGCCCGTCACTTCCTTGACGCCCTTTCGGGTGGCGCCAACGTCGTCGACAGGTATTACGCCGGCACCGGGTAGTTCGTGTAGTCGGGCACCCGCTTTTCTGCAAACGCAAGTACGCCTTCTTGGGCTTCAGGGGTATCGGAGAATACGTCAAGACCAGTCATGGCCAAACGCGCGGCGCCCGATTGGTGCTCAGTATCGGTATTAAATCCTCTCTTGAGAAACTTCAGAGCCGTTGGACTGAGACGGGCGACTTCGAGGCCCATCTTTTTGGCTTCGTTGAGAAGATCCGCCGCTGGGAACACGTAGTTAACGAGCCCCCATCGTTCTGCCTGTTCGGCTGAGTACTCACGACAGAGGAACCAGATCTCACGTGCTCGTTTCTCCCCGACGACTCTGGCCAAGTACGTCGCTCCGAAACCGGCGTCGAAGGAACCCACCCTTGGTCCGGCCTGGCCAAATCGGGCGGTATCAGCCGCCAGACTCATGTCGCACAAGACGTGCAGCACGTGTCCACCGCCCACCGCGACGCCATTGACCGCCGCGATAACCGGCTTGGGAATGTCGCGAATCAAACGGTGCAACGTGTCGATTTGGAACATCCCCAACTCAGTTGGTCCGTAGTCGCCGGTTTCGGCCCTCTGCTTTACGTCGCCGCCGGCGCAGAACGCTTTGTCGCCGACGCCCGTGAGGATGACGACTCGAATATGGGTCTCGGCCCAGGCGTAGCGAAAGGCGTTGACCAACTCATCCACCGTTTTGCCACGAAACGCGTTGAACCGCTGAGGTCGATTGATGGTGATGATGAAAAGTGGACCTTCTCGTTTTACGAGAATGTCTTCATACTCCGGTGCATTAATCACGTCGTCCTCCAAGGGATTGTAGAGAAAGTTAGTATCTGATTTTCGCTCATCCTAGCCAGCCATTGTTAGGCCACCACTAACGCTGATGACCTGTCCAGTGATGTAGGACGCTTCGTCGGAGCTGAGAAACGCGACGGCGCTGGCTAGTTCGTCTGGCTGGGCGACGCGTCGAAAGGGGATCGCTCGGATGATGGCGGTTCGAATCTTTTCGGGTTGTTCAAAAAACAACTTGGTGTCGGTTGGGCCTGGGCACACGCAGTTCGCATTGATATTGTGCCGAGCCATCTCTCGAGCCAGCGACTTGGTGAAGGCGATGACTCCGCCTTTCGCGCCAGCGTACACAGTTTCGCCCAAACTGCCAACGCGTCCGGCGTCGCTGCCGATGTTGACGATGTGGCCGCGTACTTCGGCGGCGACCATATCAGAAACGAACGCATGACAGATTGCAACTGGCCCAAGGTAGTTAATGCCGACGACTTTCTGCCAGAACTCTGGTGTTGTCTCCAAAAAAGGCATTCCCAGGTCCCATCCGGCATTGTTCACCACGACGTTCGCCACTCCAAAAGAGCTGCGAAAAGCCTCTCGGAATTCGAGGACGGCGCTGTTGTCACTAACGTCCACGCAAAAATTCTCGGCCTTTCCCCCTGCCGCCTCAATCAGGGAAACGGTCTCAGCGCCCCCTTCGGCGTCACGGTCGCCTACCGCAATCTCCGTGCCCTCGGACGCCAGACGTAACGCGATGGCACGTCCGATGCCCGAACCCGCTCCCGTAACGATCGCGGTTCGCTTGTCTGAATTACTCATGTCTGACTCCTTTTTTGTGGGTAGATAGAAATTGAGATATCCGAGCGGCGGTCGAGGGTTCACGTAAGAGTTCTTCAGTAAAACGGAGTTCGGCTTCGAAGCCGTCTTCCGAAACGGCCAGGGCGATGCATTTTTTAGCGTTGGCGAGGGCATTCGAGGGAAGTGATGCAAGGTTCTCGGCGAGTGCGCGCGAGGTTGCGAGTACGTCTTCATTCGCCACGACGTACTGCGCAATACCTAGGGCGTGCGCCTCGACGCCGCTAATCAACTCAGCGTTCAGAATCAATCGGGACGCGGTTCCTCTCCCCGCGAGCCGGGTGAGTCGCTGCGTACCTCCGGCGCCCGGGAGAAGGCCAATCTTCGATTCAGGTAAGCCAATTCGAACGCTCGCTCCAACAACGCGCAGATCACAAGCCAACGCCAGTTCGAGACCGCCTCCTGTGGTCGCGCCGTCCAGGGCGACAACGCTCGGCTTCGGTGAAGCCTCGAGTCGAGTAAAGACGCGTTGCAGATGACGCACGAAGTTCAACATCTGTCGAGCGCCATCGGGGCCTGCGGTGATGCAGCGCTCTATGAATCCGATGTCTGCGCCGGGGGAGAAGACATTCCCACCCGTCGATCGAATGAGGATGACTTTGGCGCTCGACGAATCCACTTGATCAAGTGCGCGATCAAAGGCGTCGGTCATAGAGTCGTCGAGTGCGTTCACGGGCGGACGATCCAACGACAGCGTCGCGACGTCACCGTCATGCTCAAACTTCACCATGTGAACGAACTCTCACTTTCGCACTTCGTCAAAGAGACACTTCGTCGCGAGTGGCTCGACGGGCAAGCTAGAATTGAGGATCTCGACACGTCAGACTGCCTTGATTAATTCGGCAGTCACCGACGCCCGAAGTTCTGCTTTTCGAACCTTGCCGGAGGCCGTGCGAGGCAGCCCATTTCGAACGACCACGAATTCAGGCCAAAACTGTTTCGCCATGTTGATCGACGCCAGGTGGGATTGGAGGAGGGCCAGGTCGATTCGAGTCTTGGCTTCGGTTGGCACTATGACCGCGCACGCACGCTCACCTAGTCGGTCATCGGGTATGCCCACTATTGCCACTTCGGCGACGCAAGGAATCTCGATTAGAGCATTCTCAACCTCAATGACAGGCACATTCTCGCCGCCCCGAATCACCATGTCCTTGACACGACCCGTAATGCGCAGTGAACCGTCGTCGCGCATCCGCGCAAGGTCGCCCGTGTTGAACCAGCCATCGTCATCAAACGCTGCCGCGAAAGCCTCGTGGTCTGAAAGATAGTCAACGCATTGAGACGCTGACTTTACCCAAAGGAGGCCCTGCCCGTCATCAGTCGTAAGTCCCTCGACTTCACTAATTTTAAGTTCGACCCAAGGTAGGGCGTAGCCGTCACTTGCGGCCACATCTTGCGCCGATGCGTCCTTACGGCTCATCGTGCATATACCATTCTCGGTCATGCCCCAAGAGACGACTACCTGTGCTCCAAGACTCTGCTCAACCCGACGAATCACGCCGGGCGGGATCGCTGCGCTACCGCTTCGAAAGTAGCGGAGGGTTGACGTCTTTCTTTTTGATTGCTCAACGACTTCACAGACGTCAACGATGTATGTTGGTGCACCGGAAGTGTACGTAACGCCCTCTGCGTCCACGAGGTCGAGCATCGTGCTGGGATTCCACAAATCCTGGTAAACGACCTTCATTCCCTCGGCCATGGGCATGACGCAACCGTTGAGAAATCCCGTTTGGTGAGCCAACGTCGACGGCGCGTGAATGACGTCGTTACTGGTCAGTCCCAATTCCGTAACAATCCCGCGATAGCTGGCGTACAAGGTGTTATAGGTATGCACGACGCCTTTGGGTTGTCCCGAAGTTCCCGAGGTGAACTGAACCTGAGCTACATCATTGGGACCGGGACGCCGAACATCGAGTTCCTCGATGGCACATTCCTCTTCCCAGTGGTGATCCAAAAAGTACGGTGCGAACTCCTCACCACCGCTTCCTCCGCTATCCCCAATCACGAAGAACTTCTCCAAATTGGGCAATTCTGACACGAGTGATCCGAGCATTCTCGCGTAGTCGTGTCCGCGCCAGGTCTCAGGCACAAAGCAGAAGCGACTTTTCACGGTGTCGACCATATAGCCGACCTCTCGCTCTCGCAGTATTGGTGACATTCCGTTCGGTACGGCGCTGATTCTTGAGCACGCGAGGGACAACACCGTAAAGTGCCACCAGTTAGGCAACTGAATTGAGACGATTTCGCCGGGCTTGACTCCTAGTCTCAAAAGTCCGTAGGCGCAACGATCAACGAGTGTTTTCACCTCGCCAAAGGTGAGCGACGTACTCTTAGCCTCATTAACCCTGTAGGCGACCATCGCGACGAGGTCGGGAGTGTTGGCGGCGTGTGAAAGGAAATCATCGAGATACGTTCGCTCTGAACGCCACCAACCCTTGGCTTCATATTCGGAAAATCGCCGTTGATTCACGACATCTCCAGCGGGCTCAGGAGTCGCAATCATTTACAGCGACGACGTAACCCATTGGTGCATTAGTTACTTCCTGTCTCTTTAGGTGCGCTTGGCGATCCGTCCTTCACTTTGGTTTGTTGACGCTGTTCGGTGACGTCGGCTCGTAGATCTTCAAGAGCCATTTCGGGAAGTGTGTTCGGTGGGTAAGCCCGATTAAAGCCTAGTTTCTCGAAATCCTTGCTAACTAGCTCCCAGTCCTGACGCCCGACGACGAGCATGCCACCAACGTAGAGGAGTATCTTGGTGAGACCGCCTTCTTGGCAGCGTTCGCGAAGTCCATCGCAGTCAAGTCGTGCGTGTCCATAGAGCGACGTAACCCATATCGCGTCAGCGTGCGACTCGATCGCCGCGTCAACGAACTCCTCTTGAGGAACACAGACGCCCAACGCGACGACATTGATGCCGGCGGCTCTTAGGGATTGATTGACGACCCAGTTGCCCGTCACGTGGGCATCGACTCCGATGACCCCAGTCACCACTGTTATGCCATTACTTTCCGCCACTTTCTCAGCCATACCACGGCCCTTTCAGCCAATCGACACCATCAGAATTGTAACAAATGATATCAATTCCGGCAACGGACGCGATGGGAGAACTTTGAAGATAGAGCCATGCGTTCCCCACGCAATGTGGCGGAAGGTGGTTTGCAAGGGACGAGATTATCGTGCGGAATGCCGAGATCTTCGGTGACATTTTCCTAGGGCCGTCTTGAACGCCTACATGAATTTGAGGTCCCAGGAGTTGAGGAAGATTACGGCTAATGGTTGAAACGCAACAGAGCCGTTTGTTCCGAAAAGTGGTCATGCTCTTAGGTAGGTGACTTTTCCAGATGTTTGGCTGAGGTTACGAGCAAACGGGGTACACAATTTGCCCCGCAACGATGGTCGCAGTTACCTGAATATCTCTAACTGCGATCTCCTCAAGACCTTCTTCGAGGATGCATATGTCTGCAATCTGCCCCGGTATGTCAATCCTTCGAGGAATGCTCGGCGCGTCCGCTTTGCCCATAAAGAGGTTTAGGGCGGTGGTCGCGTCAATCGCTTCGTCGTTCCCAATCATTCGTCCGGATACTGTTCTTCTCGAAATGGCGGCTCGGATGGCGTGCCAAGGATCTGCGCTTGCAAATGGTGCGTCGGTAGATCCCGCAATCGGTACACCGGCGCGAAGTAGTGATGCACACCGGTATAGATCATTTAGGTCATCAGGGCGGACATCGAGGAGGTATTCGTCGCCGCGTTCAGATATGAATGTGGGATTAGTTACCACTGTCACGCGTAACTTTTTGAGAGCTTCGATCAACTCAGCGGGGACGATGCTTGCGTGCTCGATTCGATCACCATGATGGGTGCCAACTTGGCGGAGCGCTTCGATCGCGATTATGAGTTGTACAGCTGTCACACAGTGAATGGCAACTGGTACACCTAAATGATGCGAGTGTGCCACTTCGTCGGAGAGTTCGTCAATGGAGGGTAGCGTTTGGTCGTGGATGATTATTTTTTGAGGTCCTCTTGAGATGAGAGGAGAATCGGGCAAGATTTCCGTCGCTGGTAACATGAGGTGTAAGCGTTGGAGTAGATCACCCGACTCCATATGTTTGACGAGTGAAGCAGCGTCAGATGAGGTGGTACCAACTGTCGCGTCGGTAACTCCGGTGACCCCCCGTGAGGCCAGAAATGAACTTGTCGGGCCAAGGCTGATGTCCCATTTGGGAAGGCGGCTACGTAACATTTTGTCTAAGTGGAATAGCCGACCGGTTGGAACGCCGGCGCCGTCACGCTCAACACCTGGATCACCCAGTTCATTGAGTTTGAGTTCCTTAAATCCCATGGAGTTGAATATCCAGAGAGTTCCCGAGCGATGCTGTACCCGCACTGGTCTGTCGCTCACGGCCCGATCGAGGAGATGGCGATCGAGTTTGCCCGCTACCGACTCGTGATAACCAATGGCACGAATCCATGTAGTGCCATCCTCTTTCGACACTGACCTCAGAGCTTCATAAAAACCACGTTCGTTTGTGACTTCCGGCGGTCCCACTTTGATCGACGACGCCGCCGCCGCCATGGCGTAAAGGTGAAGGTGATGGTCATGTAACCCGGGAATCGCTGGTCGACCGTCCGCGTCGATTACGAATTCGGCTTGAATCCCAATCAACCTTGGTGCGATTTCTCTAATGCGATCGCCAACAATCCAAACGTCTCGTTGGACGCCGTTAATGAGGGCATTGTTTATGAGGATGCTCATGGCGTCGCCGAAATACCGAACTCCTCAAGGATTTCTTCGGTGTTCTCGCCAATCGAGGGTGCCTTAGACCCACCGAATACACGCTGAGGCCTTCTCACCTCAAAGAATTTTCCGTCGCTCTCAATCTGCCAATTGTCACCGCTAATGTTTTTTACGGCGTGATTACCCGCGCAGATCTTCCCACTGTTCGCAAATGCCGCACAGTCGCGGAGTGAAACGTCAATGAGGTGCCCCCCGCCCAAACGAAGTGAACCAAGACCCGCGGCCGTGGCGAACAGTCCGGCAATCGGGTCCGCAATGGCATCACCGCAGAATGCTGGAGAGTCGTCGTCGACCCACGCAACAAGCCCCGCACCGACTGCCGCGTCATCGCCAAAGGCGACTGCATTGGATGATGAGCCGGTGCGGCCGTAGCCCGTAATCGAGATCCAAGTTCTGCCCGGACGCCCGGAGACGAAGGTTTCAGCGTCAATGCCTAGCTGCAAAAGCGCTCGAGGGCGTGAAGATTCCATCACGACATCGGCGTTATTGATCAGTCGCTTTAATATCTCGACATCAGCTGGAGAATCGAAGCGCAGTGACACGAACTCGTGACCGCCGTGAAGTCTTCCAAACAATTCACTGTCACCGAGTCGAGCGCCATCGGGACGGTTAGTACTTTCAATCTTTATGATCCTCGCTCCACATCTTCCCAGGAGGTTGGCGCACAGTGGTCCTGCCCACATCGAAGTCAAATCAATAACGAGCGGTGGCTGATTGGAAACACGAACTGCAGCCTCGCCGAGTCGATGAACCTTGAATGGAGAGTTCGACGAAGCTTTCCCCCTCTGATTTCTTGCGGGAAGTTGGGAGGCAGCAACGCCAAGTATCTGGCACTGGTCTACTACTTGGATGCCTTCAACTGACTGCGCGTGATCAATGAGTGTTTGCCAAGGGTCCGAACCAACCTCTGTCCCGGTAATTGCGGGTATCGCGTTAAAATCGTCGGGCCGAGCGAGTGAGATTGCAATCCACGAATCCGACGAACGAATTAGCCGACACTTTTGACCCGCAGAGATCTGGCCGTGACGCTGAAAACCTCGATGGACGGCGCGGCCCGACAGCAGGAGAGAGACCTCAATTGCCAGACTGGGCCCAAATGAAGTTGAGAAGCGTTCAATCACACTCTTGGCATCGCGAATGTTGGTCATGAGCCGCCCGTCGGGCCAAAGCGGCGGAGCAGATTCGGGGCCGGTCAGCCACATTGTTCCGGACTCAGCAAATTGGACAACGTCACACTCCTCGCTAGAATCGCACGCTACGTCATCGCCAGAAATAAGTAAACCTTGATCAATAAGTATCTGAACAAGATCCTTCGGGTGCTCTTTCCGAAAGTGCGTTTTTCCGATACCGTCTATCATTTTTTCAGCATATGCTCTGCTCGTGGCGGGGCATCTAGGACATGAGTTGCGAAAGTTGAGCATCGAAGTACTAGAGAGAAGTTTCTCGATTGGCATCACCCCTGACGATTTTGGAATCACAAGCGGAGTTCCGATGCTTATAGTCGAGGTTACAACCGAAGCGCTGCCCGACAACGTGTTCGATTCGATTCGCAGATTGCCAGCGGTGATAATCGGAGTCGCAAGGTCGATACGTTCGTTGGTAGGAGTCCCTGACGAATCTCTTCAAATCTATGATGTGTTACTTACTGAGAGTGACTTACCTTCAGCTCCGTGGGTACAGTGCGAAAATATTGATGCAACACTGGATTCTCTCGTCGCTTCGATCGATTCTTCTTCTGGGGCGGCGGTTGCACTTGTTCAGTTACTGCGATATTCATCGGAACTTGAATTGGTAGACGCCATCATCGCTGAGTCGTTCGCCTATTCAATGCTCCAGTCGGGATTCCGTCATCAAGTGTGGCTAAGGGACAAGCCAACCAAACCGGTAAAGGCCTTCGAAGAGTCGGCGGTTTTGATAGAGAGGGAAGATGGTGTTTTACGCATAATTCTTAATCGGCCCGAAGTTCATAACGCGTTTGGTGCGCAGATGCGTCACGATTTGGTGTCAGCGCTTGAATTGGCGAAAGTCGATGACTCAATCAGCGAAGTCCTCTTCTTTGGAAAAGGCGCTTCATTTTGCAGCGGAGGTGATTTGGACGAATTCGGCTACTTAGACAACCCAGTTACAGCGCATTTCATCCGGACGTCGTCAAATGCTGCAGTGGGGATGGCTGCGATTGCGCACAAGACGAGAGTATTTGTTCATGGTGCGTGTATTGGCGCTGGCATAGAATTGGCGTCGTTTTGCGCACACATTACTGCCGACGCTGGTGCTTTTTTCAAACTGCCGGAAGTGTCGATGGGACTCATTCCGGGTTCCGGCGGCACAGTGAGCGTGCGCAGACGCATTGGCCGACAGCGAACGGCGTTCATGTCCATTTCGGGTGAACCTGTGGGCGCCGATTTAGCAATGCGATGGGGGCTGATCGATGAAATAAGCGATTTCAGTGCCAACAGGTTATCGGAACACAAGTCAGTAGTTGAATCATGAACGTTGAGAATCAATCATTTGAGGTCCGATGTGCGTCAATCAACCACCTTCTACGTTGAGGGAAGTGGTGGCCGGTCGGGTCATCGTGAATCACGAATTTATCTCAAATTAGGTTGGCCCGTCGCCCATTCAGAGTGTGCCGACGTTGAAGAAGCAATACCGGCGCGAGGGTCTTGGTTGAGATTCTCCATTGCGGAGATGGTGTGGGAGTGATCGATCAAGGTTATGAATCAAATTCGGCTGCCATCCTGGATGACCAATCTGACATTTTTCGGAATGGTGCGGTATGAATCCAAAGATTGGCACTGAAATACATTGCACTTAGAGAATCTCCAGTCATCTTGCGTTAAACGTAGAACCGTAACTCAAGATGGACTCCACACCTGAACCGTCTTGGATCAGTGACCATCAACAGTTTGAATGGCGATCGCGTATTTCTAATTCATACAGTCGATTGGTCACGATTGTATGGGCAGCACATTTGTCTCGAAGACTACGGCGCGAGTATTTCTCTGACTGATCGTCTCATCACTTTTCCGGTCGGATTAGTAGGAAGTTCATCAATCACCACGATCATTTCCGGTGTCTTCAGCGAACCGAGTTGTTTCTGAACGTGTCGTCGTATCTCTTCGATATCGATCTCTGACTCGGGTTTTACGACGATCATCGCAGCGATTTTTTCTCCCCATTCAATGTCAGGCAGACCTACGACAGCTGCCCCAGTTACATTGGGGTGGCGCTGAAGAGCATCTTCTACTTCCTTCGGGCTAATATTCTCGCCCCCTCGAATGATCATGTCGTCTGCCCGATCAATGATATAGACGTAACCTTCATCATCGATAAACCCTCGATCACCCGTGTGGAGCCAACCTTCTTTGTCGATTGGACTTGCGGTGTCTACATAACCTCCTCCGACTTGCTCGCCACGAATGCAAACTTCACCGTCACTGATCATAAATTCGATGCCGGGCACGGGGCGTCCAACCGAGTCGAGCCGCCGGCGGATATTTGGGTCATCAGAAGTCATGGCTAGGCGATGGTCCTCTGGACCAAGTACCGCGACTGTGGAGGATGTCTCCGTGAGACCGTAGGCGTTTACGAAATCGACGTCCGGTAACAGTTGAAGCGCGCGTTCGAGTACTGGAGTCGGCATTCGCGATCCGCCGTAGGCAATCGAACGCAGAGTTCGAGGGCGAAGAGATGGATCTGACTCCAGTATGCTCACTATGCGCGCGAGCATCGTAGGAACCACCATTGCATGAGTGACTCCCTCGGCTTGCGCCAGGCTTAACCACTGCGAAGCTTGGAATTGGGCCATGGGAACGATTCGGCGTCCGACAAACGTCGAAGAAAGCACTGCGGCCACACCTGCAATGTGAAAGGGTGGGACCGCGAGTAGCACTGCTTCGCTCTCCTCTGCGGACGCGAAGTCCAATGTATTGAGGACGTACGCCATCAGGCTGGCATGATGTAGCACTGCTGCCTTTGGTGCTGCAGATGTTCCTGAAGTAAACAAGAGCACAGCGGGATTCGTCGGATCTTCTCTGTAATCTGTCTGCTCATCTCCAATGTCGGTGTTTAGCCATGATTCGTCAAGGAGAACTGCAGGTTCAATTCGACTCAACAATTCTTGCCGGCTAGTAGGCGGAAGTCGATAGTTGAGCGGAGCATAGGAAACTCCGGCCCAAGCGGCGCCAAAGAGGGCGACAGGCAGATGCGCGCCATTAGGAAGGAAAGTCGCCGCTGCTATAGCCGGCGGTTCTCTATCTCCAATTTTCGTCGCGATTCTCATCGCAGCTTTCCGCACTTGCGCGTAAGTCAGCTCGCCGACTGCACGTCGATCACCCAACGCCTCAGCGGCCATATCAATGATCGTTGCGATGTTCATAATAGATATCCCTTTCCAATTATCCTCGTCTTCATTTTGAGATATCGATTCACGATTGTGGGGTATCTTGGGCCTCGCGATGTCAGTAGTTTGAAGACACTGAGGAGAAATCAACCGGACAATTCGCGATGAATTGGTCCGATGTAATGTGAATTCGATTACAACATGAGCCCCCTGGTTACGCGAAGTCGGCTAAAAGCGACTCACCAGCGGATTGAGTGTAGCGCTACGAATGCAGGGTTTTGTATCAACGGCTTTCGTGAGATTTGCAGTCATCACTCAAGGTGACGTTGACAGCGAACACTTCCCGTTGGAATTGTCAAGAAAACGAAGGTTATCTTTCCAGAGGGGACGCAGAAACTTTTGACCATGACAACCGTTGTGTGACTGCGTTCAAAATTCGAGTTTCGACAGACATGGAAAGGAAAATGGACTCCTCGAGTTCTCATCGGCAACCTGCTGCACCGATCAGGGCGTGAAGTAACTCACAGGAACCGAGGAGTCCAGGAGAATATCGATGTAATTTAAAACTCCGGGCTAAGAGAAGTAACTTCAAAGGGTGGACTTTCCATGGGAGAGTACCTTGGATTTCAATCGAAGGGTGCTTTGGGTGCCCTCCGGGCTAAGGGAGAGAGTCAATGTCCACGGTCGATCGAATTGAAAAGCAAACCCTGTATGTCGAACGCCACATCGAAGATCGCTTTGCCGTTGTCACCCTGAATCGACCAGACCATCTCAACGCAGGCAGTCCCAATTTGTTCCACGAACTTAGTGAAGTCATGGAGGGCTTTGACGGCGACGACGTAATTCGTACCATTGTCCTTACAGGTGGCGAGGGGAAGTCCTTCTCCGCGGGTGCAGATCTCGGTGACATGACTTTTGAGAAGATGGAGAACTGTTACTCATTCGTCCGAAACTGTCACGCTGCCTTCGAATCAATTGAACGATTGCCCAAGATTGTATTGGCGGCCGTTAATGGATACGCGCTTGGCTTCGGCCTCGAGATTACATTGGCGTGCGACCTTGTGATTGCTTCCGATCGAGCCCGATTCGGTCTTCGCGAAATGAATTTTGGACTCCTACCAGAAGTAACTTTAACTCGAGGCTTAGACATCATCGGCAGACGTCGCGCAGCATGGCTTGCGTACACGGCAACCGACCTTTCCGCTGAAGAAGCGTGCGAGTACGGCCTTGTCAATAAAGTAGTTCCTCACGACCGCCTTGTCCCGGAATATGAGTCGCTAGCGACAAGTCTTGCGAAACGTGCACCTCTTGCAGTCGCCGTTTGTAAGCGACTTCTGACCAAAGAGGCTGGCGCACATTATCGTGAAAGTGAGAATGTAATGCCCGCAATTCTGGCGTCCAAAGACGTTTTGGAAGGGATCACAGCATTCAGCGAACATCGTGACCCCAGATTCGTTGGAAACTGAGCAAGTGTCTGATCAGTTCAATTGCCTTGAAAGCCATGTCTATTGGATGGTCGACTTTAAGTTGGCGACCACTCGTTAACTCGCATTAGCCTTGATGGCGTCCCTTTCCAAATGAACCGGGTGTGAGGCCTTCGAGTACTGTCTGGCGACGACGGTATCAAGTGACCCTTTCCACGCAGAACGCGCGTGCCATACGTGACTCAACGCGAATTGGACTTCCGTCTTAACCGGACACGAATCCTTCGGGCATTGCGATGGAGGGTCTGTTTCCGCGTGATTGGCGCAAGGGCACACCCCACTCATGCTTTCCTCGATCATGTGACGCCGAAGCTCTGACGAACTTTCTGTGCTCACCCGAGAGCTCTGGACAACGTGCACCGTAGAACCTGCCGGTCGCTATTTGTGATCGCGCGTTCAAGCGCGCGCTAAGCAGGATCTCCCTTCATATTCATGTCCATTGAAGGGACGACGCAGCGGTGCGTGAACGTGACTCCGAATGGGAAAGGGGTCCTCATCAGCCGTTTCGTGACGGACGACGTCGGCGAACCAAACCTCGACATCGATCGGCGTGGTGAAGCCGCATTTCAAGAAGTCGACGTGTACTGCTTGAGGAAACTGGCGGTTGAATACTTTATCTTCGGCTAAGGGACCAAAACTCGTCAATCACGACAAATCGATGAAGTGAGTTATACCTGATGAAGATACTGTTTCTGGCTTTGTCAGACTCTTGCCTCACGCGTTGGCGGTGAATTTATGTCATTTCATTGCCTGCCAAATCGAAAGAATCATGGCCCGCACGGTACGAAATGTGGCCATGGGTGTACCCTCCGAACTTATCCAGGACTAGCGATGCACATTTGCCTCGCGCTTCTGGTAGCGTTACAAAAATAGTATTTCCAATGAATGTTGGGGGGCACAATGTCAGAAACGTGCAGTAGTGGCCGAAGGGCAATGCGCAAGCATCATGTAAGATTTTTGCCCTTGATTAGATCATTTGTGGTCATCACCGTGATATTTGGGACTGCTTTAGGGGCTGTTGCGAGCAGTAGTGCTTCAAGTAAGACGACTAAGAAAGTCCTATCTGCCAAGAGCGCTCTAGCGTATAACCGAACTAAAAAGTTTGTTCTACCTTCGGGCCTCAAGGGTTCCGCGCCTTCAACTGTCAAAATTGCTCTCGGTGGTGGTTACGCGACGAATTACATGGCTTTGGAAACTGCGATGGGAGCTGGATTTTTCAACGCCGTTGACAAGAGATTTAATACAACAATCTCGTTCGATCTTTACGGATCATCGGCAACCAGTGAGCCGGCGTTTGTCGCCGGGACTGATCAATTCATTGCCATTGCACCGGCGAACCAACTCGCTGCGGTCGTGGGCGGCCAAAGCCAAGTTGCTCTTATGAATCTTGAATTGGGATTTGGGGCAGTCGTTTCTGCACCTCTCGCGGACGAAGCGACGCGTGGCAGTTCGATTGCTGCTTATGGAACTTCAGGTAATACCTGGTGTCAGTTGTCTGCTGCTGGCGCAACAAATACACTTTTAGTTCTTTTGGCTGGAGAGAATAATATTTCGCTTCCGTCGGTGAATCTTACGACGATAGGTTCAACAGCTGGTGAACTGCCAGATATACAGTCTGGTAAATGTCAAGTTGTGTCGGGTGAAGCAAATTCAGCGGTCCTTGGCGAGATCGAACAGGTCTCCTACGTATTGTATGATGCCCCGCTTCCGACGAAGACCATTCCGCTCGCTGGCGAGCAAATTGGAGAGGGCTTGGATTCAAGCCCGGCGTTTATAAGCCAGTACCCTAAGTTGACGCAAGCGATTGTCGATGCCACTGTTCGAGGATTGTTATTCGACCAGGCGAATGGAGGTAACTCCGACGCTATATATAAGATCCTGCCTTCGGCGATGACCGCCTCTCTATCGATTGGGGCATTCGCTCAAAACTGGCAACTTTTGGGTACCGCCTTCTCAACGGGCCGATATGACAATGGAGAGTTTCCAACCCAGGCAGTAAATGACACGATCTCCCTTGATGAGGCAACTAAGGCCATCCCGGTCGGGTCTGCCCTTAATCCAGGTCAAGATTTCTTGAATAAGTACACAATTCAGTCTTATAAGGACTTCAACGAGGTTCCGCCACTGAAGCAGGCAGTAGGTCCAAACACGCTTCCTTCGGTTGTAGGAGAACCTTCGCTTGAGGCCGCGACTGCATATGCGGCCCTGCTTGGTGGAGCAGTTCCAGCAAACACGGGTCCAGCGAAGATGCGTTAAACCGTGAGGATGACTTTTATTTGAAGCTTATTGATGGCCACTCTGCCGCTATGTGGGCAACGCCATCGATGGATGGAATGAGGCTCTTGGCGCAGTGGTTTACCTCAGACGCATCAGAGGGAATTTCTCTGAGACAATAGTTCAACTTCTCCGCGTTATGCTCGAGCGGTCCCAGCGGTTTGGTGAATTTCGTCTTAGTCAGAGCTCCATCGTCAACGATTACCACCCTGGTTCACGTCTTCTGTTACAAGTTGTCTGCTAGGCGGTGTCGAGGCGAGTCCGGGATTTGGCAGTGAGACCAAACGCTTTCGATTCACAGGATTGTTACGCTTGCCGGTGGAAGGCGCTCTCCGAGAAGTGGGCGAGGGTCACAACCCTCTTGTGGTCACGGACAGTTGTCCTCGCGGACATGAGTTATTTTCGGCAAGTGAAAGTTGGGGAATGAAGCCATGATTATGCTCAAGGCAGGTCTTCGACTCCGGTGCGCGGGTTGTACCACAGAGGTAATAGTGGTGAGGGCTCCGAGCACGGAAGTGCAAGTAACTTGCTGCGAGCTCGAGATGTTGCCAAACGTCCAGGGTGCGCGGGCGGTCACGTCTCAGGCGGATCACAAAGGTACGCAAATCGGCTTGAGCAAGCGTTACAGCGAAGAATCTCTAGGACTTGAATTGTTATGCACTAAAGCCGGCGCTGGTCCGCTTGCCGTCAACGGACAACAGTTAACCATTAAGAATGCGAAGCCCCTTCCGTCCTCGGACTGAGGAAGGGCACTCCTCTTCACGGTCGCTATGACGTCCAGCTCTGGTGGTCGGCGTGGCCTTATGAGTTTCCATTTTTGAACCCGTACCCATTGCTTTCCGAACACAATTCCTTTGACAGATGATCAACAAATGTTGTAACTTAGGTTACGGAGTTCGCCAAGGCTGGCAGTCTCCGGCTGAGGGGGTTGCGAATGGATATCAGACTCGATAATCACTGTGCTTTTGTTACTGGCGCGGCTCGAAATCTGGGTCGGGCTACTGCACTCGCCTTTGCCGAGGCCGGCAGCGTGGTGATTTGTCCATATCATAAGGGCAAGGATGATGCGGAGGCTGTGGTCGCCGAGATTGTCGCCGCCGGTGGCCGAGCCCATACCGTTCCTCTCGATCTTGCCGAAGTCTCCTCAATTCAGGCGGCCGTTCGTGCCGTGGAGGAATTAGGGCTGACCATTGATATTTTGGTAAACAACGCGGCAAACAGACCGCGATCGCGTATCGCGGAGGTAACTCCGGAAGAATGGGATTGGGTTCTTGCGACGAATTTGCGAGGTCCGTTCTTCTTGGCACAGGCCGTCATTCCCGGCATGTCTCGGCAGAATTGGGGTCGAATTATCAATGTGAGCGGCGTTGATGCTTACCGAGGAAATCCCTGCCGTCCTCACAATATTGCAAGTAAAATGGGCATGATAGGACTGTCGCGGGCTCTTGCGAACGAGACAGGTCGTAAGGGAATAACGGTGAACACGGTTGTGCCGGGAACGATGGATACACCGCGCTATCACCCAGAATTGGAGGGTGATCCGTCGATCGACACGGCACTTCGCGAAGAGCGAGTTCTGCAGATTCCGCTGGCAAGACAAGGACGACCCGAAGAGATTGGGTATGCGTGCGTATTTCTCTCATCGGACTACAGCGCGTACATTACTGGGCAAGAATTACTGGTGACCGGTGGTCTGCACCCCGTTGTTCGACAACCTGCCTTGGAGTACGACTAATTTCATCTCGCCTTTCCCCCTCAGGTTTTGAGGCAGATTTATCCCTATAGTTGTCCGTTGCGCAAGTTTGTTGAGATCATGATCGACATGTACTCACTATCGATTCGCGGCAGAATTCGGACACCTTAGACCTCTGGCATTCCAGTTACGGTTTAGTGATTTGGCGAGAAACCTGAGGCAACATACTTGGCGAGTAGCGAAAGTTTAGGAAATTGTGCGTTGCCCACATTCAGCTATTCACCTCTCGGACTGACATGGGTCTGACTCGGAGCTAATTGATTATTAGTCTTGTAAGTACGCCACGCAGAGAAAAGAAACGAACAACTTAATTAACAAGTGAAGTCAGATGCCTATCGCCTTCGCAGGTTCCCCAACGTTCAGATGCGCTCTCTACACTGCGCTGGTGAGTCCAACTTCGATCTACTCGCCGCCATCACATCCCGCCTATTCTCAATGCGCCATCAATTGATGCCGAGTGAGAAACTCGCGGAGGTTTTTGTGCTGACCGGATGATTCCTCCCAGCAATTCCCCCCCGCCCTCAAGCATGATTTTCGTTGAGAACGACATCTAGGTAAGGTTTTATCGACTGGTATCGAGTTCCGTCATTACGCTGGCCCACTCCGTCGCATGGCACGAAGTTTAAAACGGAAGGCCTGGGAACGTCTCCGCTGGAATCAAGATTGGGGCGGCATCCAACGAGTAGCGCGCTTTTCGACAACTGTTAGCACCATATCAACGAGGAGGGCTAGAACGAGGACCACGACAAAAGCGGCAAACATCTCGTCGGCTCGGAATCGCGATTGACCGTCAGTAATCCGGAAACCAAGACCTTTCTCGGCGCCGATGAATTCAGCGGCTACAGCTGCCTGCAGCGAAAGGCCAACCATAAGGCGAGATGTGCTCAGTATCCAGATGATGAGAGAGGGAAAGTAGATCTCTCGCACGAGATTGATTTTGTTCGCCCCCAGTATCTTGGCATTTTCGAGAAGATTGCGTGGAGTCTCCTGGATAGCTTCAGCAATCGTTATCGTTACAATGAAGTAAATAACAAGAATTACCAGAATCACTTGAGGTAAGTAACCGAAGCCAAAGATGACCACAAGGACTGGCAAAAGAATCAAACGCGGAACGGCGTTGCAGAACACGATGAAGGGCTCGGTTATCTCTCGCACGATGCGAACCGTTCCAATGAAGATTCCAGAAATGATCCCTAGAGCGGTCCCAATCAAATAGCCGAATCCGAAAACGAAGACAGTCGACCATAGGTCCTGCCACAACGTCGTACCGGTCGATATTGATCTGGGTTGGTTTGACGATGACCATAATTTTAGATAAGACCAGATAGCACTTGGCTTGGAAAAGAAAAATGTGTTAATTACGTGATGATTGGCCCCATACTGCCAAAGGAAGATGAAAAGAACCGTGATTCCAATCTGGCTTGCGACCAGGACTGTTCGACGCACAACATGGTGGTTTATCATTTGAGCCGCCATGCGCTGAAGTGTTTACTGAGGTGGTACAAACTCCGGTCGACGATTAACGCTACCAATGAGATGATGAACAAGCCACCCCAACATTGTGCAAGGTCGCCCGACTGTTGACCGAAATTCACGACGTATCCCATGCCACTATTCGCAGCGAGAAATTCAACGATCACCGCGGACGTCAGCGCCCACGCAGCGGTTAATCGCAATCCCGATACAACCCAACCAAAAATCGAAGGAATATAGATCTCCCTAATCAACCAAACTCGCGACGCACCGAGGATCTTGCCACTGCGTAGGTAAACTGGGTCGACAGTGCGTATTCCGCCAAAAACCGCGTAAAAAGTTATGAAGAAGGTTCCAGCAGCGACGAAATAAGCCTTCATTGAAAGTGAGCTTCCAAATATTAAAATGAACATGGGAGCTAGTGCAATCTTGGGGAATGCGTTCGCTATGGCTATAAACGGCGCAGCGAATTTACGAATCAAGAGTGACGACCCGAGACTAGCTCCAAGCAAGATGCCAGTTGATACACCGAGAAAGTAGCCGTACGTCGCTTCTTTCAAGGTAACGAAGAGGTCGGGCCAGCCTTGGCCGTGCGGGACTGGCCCATTTGTCGCCCATGATGCGAGCCACTGGGCCACGCCTGGGACAATTACCCCGTGGTTCTTCACACTCCAAGGGGTGCCGATGGCGAGGAAGAGGGTCTCGCTGCGGGATGCCAAGTACTGCCAAAGACCCACAACAATAACTAAAACAGCAATCTGTACCAAATGAACAGTCGTCTTTCGCACTCGTGAATCTCCAGCAAGCGCGGCGTTGAAGGCGAGGGCCGATTTTACTGCCTGCTCCTCATTTGCAGAGGTCTGAGGCTCATTCGAAGATACCTGAGTGTCGATTTTTGAGTTGCTTAGATTTGGATGTTGAGGCTCGGGAGGAAACACGACTCAATACATCCTGCAGCTGTCCGACGGAGTCCCTCGCCCCTCCGGGAGAAGTTGAACTGTGTAATTGATTGGCACTTTAATGAAGAGGTCAACACTCTTCTTGTGAAAGTGACTCATCTCTTTACGATGTTGTCCCAAAATAGGTTCGGCAATCTTGTGTCTTTGGAGTACGAGATCATCGGTCATGAAGAGCCCCAAATGCGTTTTGATCGTTAGCCTTCAAAACTTCAACCTCTAAGTCGGCCCAAATCTTGCGATATAACTCGATGAAGGCCGGATCAAGTTTCACCTCGAGGAGGTTGCGTGGTCGGGGTAGGTTGACTTTGTAATCTCCTCGTACCTCCCCTGGTCCCGCCGTGAGGACAATGACTCGATCGGAGAGTCCGATCGCTTCTTCAAGATCGTGCGTGACAAATAGAACCGTTTGATGACCTACGTTTTCCCAGACGTTGAGCACATCATTTTCCATCAAGTTCCTTGTTTGAACGTCCAGAGCTGAAAATGGCTCGTCCATCAGTAGAACCGTTGGTTCGTACACGAAAGTTGCGGCGATTGCTGCTCGCTTACGCATGCCGCCCGAGAGTTGGTGAGGGTACGAGTTCTCAAACCGCCCAAGCCCGACGCGAAAGAGCCATTCGCGAGCTCGAGCCTTAGACTCCTTTCGCTGTACCCCCCGAAATCTCAGAGCTAACTCCACATTTTGGAGGGCCGTCCTCCACGGTAGCAATGCATCTTGCTGAAAAACGAAACCGACGTCGCGTCGAACGGATTCGACCTTCTCGCCCCCAATTCGGACCTGGCCCGACGATGGCGGTTGGAGTCCACTAATCGCCGAAAGGGTTGTGGATTTTCCACAGCCCGTTGGTCCAACAAGAGCAACAAACTCACCCGCATTAATGGTGAAGGACACATCCTTTAGGGCAGTAAAGGGTGGGCGCTTCGGAGATGGTTGAAAGACCTGGTAAATGTGTTCAAGTTCGACATCGTTTCCGATGTCAGTGTGAATCGAGTTTCCACCTGTCGAATTTGCGACGGTCAACTCATCCCCCTTTTTCGTTGCTCAGTGATGCATTCTGAATCTTGCGTTACCCCTGGATCAACGGTGAATTCTGACCCACGCAGCTAATCGATTCGCTCAATGACGAACCACGTTGACATTACATTTAATGATCGCTCTGGACTCCAAATCGCGAATTTGGTCGTTCGAGAGATTTAGAAACTCAAGAAGAACCTGTCTCGTATGCTCACCAAGGTCAGGAGCGCTCGTGTAGGACGCTTGAGTTGATGGGTGGGGTCGAAACGGGACTCCGGCAAGTTCCAGAGGGCTATCCGATACGTCGCTTGCGGGCACAAAGTATTGTCGGGCTCGATACTGGTCAGATGACGCCACGTCCGCCACGTTTTGAACCGGCGCCACTGGGAGCCCCACCGCCATACCAGCCTCAAAGACCTCACTCTTCGACTTTGATAATGCCCACTTCGCAAGATGTTCTTGGATTAAAGACCCGTTAGCGGCGCGGTCCTCTTGGGTTGCAAGTTCAGGGCTGTCCGACCACTTAGGTTTGCCTAGCATGTTGACAATGCTTTGCCAATGTTTGTCAGTTGCCGGCTGAATTTGAACGAAACCGTCCGCGCATTGAGTGAGTCCTCCGTAACTGTATGCGCGCGTTGCTCTGGATTCGATCCAGCCGGAAGCTCGAAAATGAGTGACCAGCCATCGATTGAGACTCGTTTCGGCTTCCTGTTTCGTCACATCGAGTGATACACGAGTTTTGTCGTTGGCGTAGTGCAGGAGTCCCGCGAGCGTGACCAAGGTAGCGATAACTCCAGTATCACCATCAGCGACGTGTCCTCGCGCCAAAAGTGGCGGGCCGTCCGGATTCAGTTGATATCCGATGCCCCCAGGAAGCATGCTTGCTTCACCAGATATAGCGAAAATTGTGCCCGATGTCGCTTCGAATCTCGAATAGGGGCCGTCAAGGCCGAATGGTGAGACGACTGTAACAACATCGCCACCAAGTTGCTCGATCAACTCATTGACATGCTTCCGATTCAGCGAAGTTGCGTCAACTATCACTGCTTGTGCGGCGTGAGACAACTGTTTAACGATGGACTGACCTTCTTTCTCGTCCAAGTCAATCGCCACGCTTTGCTTGCCTTGATTGAGATAGTGGAACAAGATTCCCGACGATTCATCCTTTTCTTGGCCGAGGTATTGTGGAGGCCGACTTCGGGTTTCGTCACCGCCAGGTAGAAATTCGATTTTGATAACTCGATGACCCAATAGCGACAGGAATCTGCCAGCGAAACCGACCGCTGGATCCCCACCGATTTCAACGATGATCATTGAGTCTGCCTCTGGTCACGCCAGAATCCCGGCGTCGGTGAGCTTTTTGATTTCAGAACTAGTAAGTCCCAGGACCTCTTCGAGGATTTCGTTCGTGTGTTGGCCGAGTGGTGGCCCGATTGTTACCGCTGGTCGCTCTCCGTTTATTCGAAATGGTGCGGCCGCAATTACACGCGAGGCGCCGTCGGGGCGAACTCCCATTTCGACGAAGAACTCTCGCGCGGTTAATTGCGGGTCAATCGAGACATCGGACGCGTCTTGGACCGGAGACGAGGGAATACCTAGCCTTTGAAGTTCCGCGAATCCTTCATCTCTTGATTTCCCCCCTACCCAATTTGCCAATTTGAACTCCAAGTCCTCATTAGTATCCGTCTCAGAGAAGCCGAGTAGGGGAGTTAGGCGTTGTCGATCATTATCATTTCGGACCGCCACGGACAACCAACGATCATCGGAGCATCCAAAGATTCCGTGGGGATAATATTGTTCGTCTCCATTGCCAATTCGTTCTGTTTCAGCGCCTAGAAGTTGGAATATGGCAACGTACTCGCCACACAGGGTGGTAATACTTTCGGCGGCTGAAAAATCAATCCTTGTACCAATACCGGTGAGCTTGGCCTGGAGTAATCCGTGGACTATTCCTAAAGCGAAGAACGCGCCAGCACGCATGTCAACCGAGGTTCTTAGTTCCGTGGGCGGTCCGTTCTCGTAGCCAGTCAAGAAACCAAGTCCGCTGAAGGCGCTGAAAATGCCAGCATATCCAGGGAGGTCTGAAAGAGGTCCCTCACCACCTACTGCCGACAGCGACGCGACAACGAGGCGAGGGTTGGCGGCCGAGAGAAGTTCGTGAGTCAATCCCCAGTTAAACATGACCCCCGGCCGAAAGTTGTCGATCACCGCGTCACTTCGATTGATTAACTGTCGAGCAATGTCCAGGCCCTCGGGTGTCTTCATATCTAAGGCGAGGGAACGCTTGCCGGAATTGACATCATCGAAGAGCACTGAAACCAGATATGGCCGATTTTCTCGTCCTCGAGTCGGATCCAATCTCCGTGAGCTCTCGACCTTGATCACGTCGGCGCCTAGCGCCGCTAGCAGCATTGCCCCGTACGCACCAGCAGCCTGGAAAGTGAAGTCGATTATTCGCACACCATTGAGAGGAGCCGAGCTGTTCACTTGTTTTCCCCAGGTCCTGAAGTCATTATTCTCTCCGCGTCCTTCGGACCGGTCTCTACGGCGCCTGCGATAACAAGCTGATTGATTTCTTCAGCACTAAAGTGCAAGAACTGAGTGAGCACTTCATTTGAGTGTTCACCAAGAAGGGGGGCCCGGCGACGCACCTCACCGGGTGTCAGCGACAATTTCCACGGCATGCCTGGCATTGGCTCTATACCCACCAGCGGGTGCTCAACATAGACAAACGTGTCTCGCTCTTGAAGTTGCTCGTCGACAAAGATGTCAGCGATGTTGCAGACCCTAAAGGCTGCCACTCCCTTAATCTGTAACTCATTTTGTAGGTTCGCGGCATCAATTGTTCGAGCCCAATCCGCAACGGTGCGTTCAATTAACTCTCGATTGTCAATGCGAGCACTTTCATTCCATGTGTCCGCGTCAGTCGCGGGCAAAAATGCAGATCCCATTTCATCGAGTAAACCCTTCCATTCCTCATCAGTCCCGACCGCAATGCAGAGCCACTCACCGGAAGTTGAATCATCAGTATCGTCGCTCAGTGTCTCATAATTCCCGTGAGGGCAAAGTACGGGATGGAGAAATCCTTGTGAAGATATATCTCGTCCGACTATTGAGTGTTCTAAAAGTGCATTGGGTGCCATTGCCAACGTCGCCTCCCACTGCGAAACATCGATTGATTGTCCGAGACCAGAGTTTGTCCGCTCGAAGACTCCCACTAGCGCCGCAAAGACGGTAGTAATGGCGCTCGTAACGTCCGAATAGAGTCCCTCGAAGAGACCGATCGGATCTTCATTTTCGTATCCGATTGCGATTGAAAGCCCCCCGAGCGCCGCAACCGTCCCGGCATAGCCAATAAGGCCTGATAGGGCCCCGTTTTCGCCAGCAACGGACTGCCCTACTATGACAAGTTTATTGTTAGCCGAGAGTAGGCGTTCACTGGAAAGGCCGAGCTTGTCAACGACGCTTGGTGGAAAATTATGAATCAGCATGTCCGCTGTTTTAGCTAACTCAAGGAGAGTCTGGAGCCCTGCGTTTGATTGCAGATTGAGAGTTATGCTTCGCTTACTCCGGCCATGGACATGAAAGCCAGGTTGGAGATCCGGCCACTTTCCGTCGTCGCCACCGGTTGAATCATCAATGGTGATGGGACGCCCCATCCGACTGCCGTCCATGTGCGACCATGACTCGACCTTTATCACATCGGCGCCGAAATCGCCGAGTATACGTCCCGCGATACCTCCCGCCCACGCAGTTCCGAGATCTAGAACCGTGATCCCTTCAAGCGGGCGACGCACTGCGTCTGTCCAAGTTGGATCGAGCACTGTGGGCTCTTCATCATGGGTTGGAACAAGTATGTTTGGCCTCAGTTTGCCACTTTCACCTAACCGCGGAGCTCGCGTCGAACGCCAGTTACTGCGACTGAACCGATACGGAACGGTTGGGGCTTTGAAAGTGCCTCCGCCAGAAAAAGATTGCTCACGCACCGCCGCCCTTTGAAAGAGATGCTCGCAAGATGCGATGTCACTTCCGTTCATTAGAGGAGCGAAAGGGATTCGGTGCTTGAGGAAGAGTTCAAGCAACTCGGCTTTGGTTTTATCCGCAAACCAAGGCTGCACAAGGTGATCTACCTCGTCTTTGTACTCCCACTGCATTGCCCTCCGGTCACGATATCTTGGCTCCAATGACCATGGTGGATTGCCAATTAGATCGAGGAATCTCTTCCACTGGTCAATTTTGGGTGCCACAAGCGCCACGAAACCGTCGTTACATGCCATCACGGTGTTGGGGTAAGGAACTGAGCCACCTTGTCGACCCGCTCGCTTGCCGACGAGACCTCCGCCAAAAATGTATCGAGGAAGAAAGTAGCCGCAGTGAAGTGAAGCCATAACTTCATGAGTTGAGACGTCGGCATGCTGTCCACCCGCGCCACTGGTTCTGGCAATCACCGCCATGAGGGCTGCGATGCATGCGCTTAGGCCCGCCTGGTACTCACATTGCGAGAAGGGAAGTGGCAGAGGTGCTCGGGTCGCTTCTCCAACGCCGTAACTTATGCCCCCCGCTGCGCTAGTCGTAATGTCGTAGCCTTTATACGTTGCATAAGGACCAGTAAGACCAAAAGGTGACACCGTGACCACGATGGCGTTTGGATACTTGAGGCGGAAGTTAGTAACGGTTTCCTGTGGCTCGCTCCCGAGAAAGTGCTGATCTAATAGGACGATGTCAATCTGAGGAGGGAGTTGATTCAAGAGTCCACTCGCACCGATGTCGTGATTCACATCTGTCGTTGCACCTAATTTGCTGGTGTTTAACTGACTAAAGATCCCCGAGTGTTCGGGATCGGATCCAAGTTTGGGCGGAAAAGGCCCCCACCTTCGCGTAGTGTCTCCGCACGTCGCTCGCTCTACCTTTATGACCTGTGCTCCCAAGTCCGCGAGCAACTTGCCGGCAAATGGAACTGCTATCCCTTCTCCTAGTTCCACAACTCGAAGTGAAGAAAGCGGTAGCCCGTGGTCCTGGGTGTTAGGACACATGAATACCATCTTGAAGCACTAGTTGACACACCCCTTTGGACAAGCCGTAGCAACGTTGGCCAAAACAACTTCCGCGGAACCACCAAGGATTTACACTCGAAAATCCAACCACAAACATACCATATGGCAGATTACAGTTATTGAATAGAATATGAGGTTGAAGCGAGGAGAGTGAAGAGTGAGTGTGGACGAAGAGCTTGATCGGCGGCGAGATCAGGAAGAGGGTGAAATTACGCCCGACAGAATAGAACGCTTGCGACGACGGATAGGACTCCCTCAACCCTTCCGGGATGCTTCATTTGAGTTTGCGAGCGTTGATGTGCTCCGTAACTATGCACGATGCATTTGCGAAATCGATCCGCTTTACCGTGATGCTGACTATGCCCGGGCAACCGCGTGGGGAAGTTTTGCTGCGCAGCCAACATTCTTGTTCTACATGGGTGTATCAGAAGAGGTCGAGTTTTCAGAAGAGTTGCTCGCGACTGGCCGAGGAGACCCGCTTTCGGGTGTTCATGCTTGGTATGGCGGGGAAGATGTGGAGTGGTTTGCCAGAATCGAAGAGAATGATCGATTGAAAGCTCGGAAGGAACTCGATTCTGTTGAATTGAAGCAAGGTCGAATGGGGGGAGAGGCTGTTCACGAAGTTTATAAGACTTCTTATTGGAACCAGAATGGCACCCTCGTCGGGGTACGTCGTATGCGCGTGGTCAGAGTCGAACGGAGCAAAGCTCGTTCCGAAGGGAAGAACTTGGGTCTCGATGTGCCTCATCGGTACAGCGTTGAAGAGATGGCCGCAATCGATGCCGACTACGAAAGAGAATATATTCGCGGGGCGGAGCCACGTTTCTGGGAAGACGTTGAGATTGGCGAGGAGATCATTCCTCTTGTGCGAGGACCGTATACAACGACGTCATATATTCTGTTCGCGGAAGGCACAGGACCTCGTAATGATTTTCACCGTGCACATTCTGACGCTTATCAATATAGGAAGTTGCATCCGAGAGCTTTCCCATTGAATGATCTTGGCTACCCAGATACGATCGCGCGTGTTCACTGGGAGCGAGATATGGCAATCCGCGCTGGACTGCCAGAGTCTTACGACTTCGGAGGGGAACGTGTTACGTGGCTGTCGATCGCCGCCACACACTGGATGGGTGATGCTGGCTTCCTTCGACGCTTGAAGATGAAACTTCACGGTTTTTGTTTTGTGGGAGATACCGTGTGGATTCGCGGGTCAGTTGTGGCTAAGCGAATTGATGAGGGTCAACATGTAGTGGATATCGATTTGGCCGCTATCAACCATCGCTCAGAGTCCATCGCCAGTGGGACCGCGACAATCGTGTTACCTGTGCGTGGAGAGTCGACGGCACTTCTCTTGAATTGAAGTGAGATGTTGACAATGGACCGCTACCGTCTTTTTAGATAAGTGTTGCTACTCCTTGGTTTGGGGCCAACTTCACGTGGCTCACCTACTGCATTCCGGACGAATTACTTCTCGACCACGATCGCGCCCGACTTAATCAGTTCGGTGATCTGAACGGTGCTGTAGCCGAGTTCGGTTAGGAGCTCGGTGGCATCCTGTCCAAGAGATGGCGCGGCCCTTAGACCTCCGGTGCTCATCGTCGGGATAGGCCCACTGAGGTGCCTGAAAGAATCCTGCGATGGACTATCAACGGTCTGAATCAATCCGCGAGCGACCACTTGGTCATCTTCTAGAGCAGCTGCAATCTCATTTACTCGTCCGCATGAAACGTTGTGGCTCGCAAGCAGGTCCACCCAATGACCAGATGTCGCCCCCGAGAAATGCGCATTCAATTTGCTTATAAGAAGGTCGCGGTGTTTGACTCGGTTGGCATTTCCTTTGAATCTCACATCGGCGAGATTCTGATCACCAATTGCCTCGACGAGTCGATTCCACATAGATTCATTGCCAACGAAGACGGAAATGTAACCATCTTGGGTTGCGAATGTCTGAGCGGGAACTAAAGATGGATGGCTTCCTTGGCTAGTACGACCGGTTGAGTGACCACCATTGAGTTCCCAAGATGCAAGATAAGTGAGCATTGACATCTGTACGTCAAAGAGGCCGAGGTCGATGTGGCGTCCACGATTTGTACGAGTCCGCTCAACCAGTGCAGCGCAAATGGCAAAGCATGCTGCCAATCCACTTGAGTGGTCAACATATGAAATGCCAGCCTTGCCCGGAGGTGTGTCGGGTTCACCAGTTAGGCTCATCACCCCGGAGATTGCTTGAATTGTGTAGTCGTACCCTGGTCTTTTTGCATAGGGCCCAGTCTCGCCGAATCCAGTTAGCGAACATGTAATCAGGCGATCATTCAGTGTCTCGAGCGACGCGTGGTCGAGCTGCAGCTTGGGCATTACGCCTGGCCTGAAGTTGTCGATAACCACGTCTGCGCTTTGAATGAGTCTCTTCAGAATGGGAAGTCCGTCGGGGTGAGCTAGTCGCAAGGCAATTGAGCGCTTCCCCCAATTGAGCGATGAAAAGTAGAGCGATTGATGCTGTTGGAAGTGAGGTCCGATTGACCTTGCCTCATCTGGTCGATCCGGATCTTCGACTTTGACGACGTCCGCGCCTAAATCTGCGAGCGCCACTGAGGCGTACGGACCTGCCAGAAAGTGACAAAGGTCGATGACGCGAATGCCTGCCAAGGGACCTTCAGCGGCGGATACTCCTTGAGCCACTATGTCTCCAGAACACGGGAAGTGACGCTCGATGATGTCGATTCGTCCTTAGATGTGTCTGGAAAGTTGCAAATGCTCCGGATGCCCGCTACTAACTCATCGATCGTTGTACCAGTTGGGTAAACCTCCTTGGCACCGACGCTGATGAGCTTTTGGCGATCTGATAATGGGATGGTGCCGCCAACTACGACATAAATGTCGTGCGCGCCATTTGCCTTTAGCCCGTTAACGACCTTCGAAGTGAGAGATATATGGGCACCGCTCAGAATGCTTAGGCCTATGACGTCAACATCTTCTTGGATGGCTACCGCAACAATCTCACTTGCTTTGTGGCGAATACCCGTATATATCACTTCAAAACCTGCGTCGCGTAGAGCGTACGCCACCACTTTGGCGCCTCTGTCGTGCCCGTCAAGTCCGGGCTTGGCAATGAGGACACGAGGCGGCATCAGAATACTGTGGGTTGTCGGAACTCGCCCCAGATCTCTTTTAGCGTTGCCACAATTTCGCCAACCGTTACGTTGGCTTTGGCACAATCAATCAACAAGGGCATGAGATTGACATCCGTTTTGCGCGCCGCAGCGGTTAGCGTCCGCAGCGATTGCTGAACCAACTCGTCGTCCCGATCCCTTCTCATCGCGGCAAGCTGCTTCCTTTGATCCTTTAGGGCCCCTTCATCCATCTCGTAACTTTGAACATCCCTGGGCACTTCGGTTGCTTGAAACACGTTGAGGCCGACGACCGGATGAGCACCTGACTCGATGGCGCGTTGCCGTCGAAAGGCTTCTTCGGCGATGAGTCGCTGAACGTAGCCATTTTCGATGGCCTTAACCATTCCTCCCTGCCCCTCAAGATCCGCCATAATTTTGACTAATTCACTGTCCATGTCGTCCGTGAGAGCCTCAACGAAGTAAGAACCTCCCAGTGGATCGACGGCTCTTGCAACACCTGTTTCATATGCCAAGATTTGCTGCGTGCGCAGGGCAAAGGTGGTTGTCTCCTCGGTTGGCAGAGCGAATGGTTCATCCCACGCAGCGGTGAACATTGATTGAACACCTCCTAGAACAGATGCCATTGCTTCATAGGCAACCCTGACAATGTTGTTCTGCGCCTGGGCCGAGTAGAGAGAAACGCCTCCACAAACACAGCCGAAGCGAAACATTGAAGACCGGTCGTCCTGAGCGTTGTAACGGTCCTTTACGATCTGCGCCCAGCGACGACGCCCCGCTCGATACTTTGCGATCTCCTCGAAAAAGTCACCATGCGTGTAGAAGAAGAAGGAGATCTGTGGTGCAAACTGATCAATGCTCAGGCGACCGCGCGAGACGACTTCATCGCAATAAGTAATCCCGTCCTGTAGCGTGAATGCCATCTCCTGCGCTGCTGTAGCACCGGCATCACGAAAGTGCGCGCCTGCTACAGAGATTGCGTTGAAGTGCGGAGTTTCGGCGGCGCAGAATTCGATAGTGTCAGCCACGAGACGAAGCGAAGGAGTGGGTGGCCAAATCCAGGTTCCACGGGATGCGTACTCTTTCAGAATGTCGTTTTGAATCGTTCCTCGAAGCAATTCTCGAGGAACGCCTTGGCGATCTCCGGCAGCAACAAAAAATGCCAGGATTATTGCCGCGGTACCGTTGATGGTGAACGACACACTTATCTGATCAAGAGGTATATCTTGAAAGAGAATGTCGAAGTCCGCAAGACTGTCGATTGCGACTCCTACGCGCCCGACTTCTTCCTCGATCTCAGGGTCGTCAGAGTCGTATCCGCATTGGGTTGGCAAATCAAAGGCTACGGACAGTCCGGTTCCACCCTGGGATAAGAGGTAACGGTATCGTTGATTGGACTCTTTGGCCGTGCCGAAACCGGCGTACTGGCGAAACGTCCACAATCGATCTCGGTAGCCTCCTTGAAAATTACCGCGGCGAAAGGGGAAATGACCAGGGACGTTAATTTCATTCTCGTAACTCGGAAGATCTTCTGGCCCGTAATATGGCTTTACCGGAATATGCCCGTCTGTCTCGAAGAACAACGGTCTAACGGTATCACTGCTCATAGTATGAAAACATAGCAACTCTTGGACGTTATGTAAACGCCTGACAACACGGAAATCTACAGGGGCCTTCTAAATGGCGGAAGTTGAAGTGGAAGTGATGGACCGTCTTGCCGTGCTCACGATTAATCGTCCAGAGAGTCGGAACGCAATCGGGCTGCGCACAATCGGTGAACTCGAGAATTGTCTGGACGACATTTTCTCTTCGACAGTTGAAGTCTTGGTGGTTACGGGTTCGGGAGAACGAGCATTTGTATCCGGCGGCGATTTGAGGGAGTTAGCCACACTGCTTGACTTTGACGCCGCAAAAAGTATGGCCACGAGGATGAGACGAGTCCTCGACAGATTGGCCGAGTGCAAAGTGCCGGTGATAGCTGCGTTAAATGGTCACGCTCTGGGTGGGGGAGCAGAGGTCGCGATTGCCGCTGACATCCGAATAGCGGCGTCTGACGTACGAATCGGATTCAATCAGGTTCGGTTAGGAATCATTCCTGCTTGGGGCGGTACTGAACGTTTGGCTGAAGTTGTGGGGCGAAGTAAAGCGTTGATGCTAGTTGCAACTGGACAAATCATCGGAGCTGCCGACGCGGAGCGAATGGGCTTGGTCGATTTGGTGGTTGACCGTACAGAATTTGAAGTCGCTTGGCGAACCATGGCGCGGGCTATAGCTGATCTCGCCTCTGGCAGTGGTCGTTCCATCAAGAGGGCCGTGGGAGCCAGTCGGCCCAACAGTCATCGCCATTCCGAGGATGAAGCAGTGACTGATTTTGCCAGACTATGGATTGCGGACGCGCACTGGCAAGCTGTCGAAGCTATGCAAACTGATGGCGGCCGAAAACCTTCACCTCCATCATAGAGTCACTTACTCCGTCGTTCGTCGAATAAGCCGAAGTGATGCGCCCAGACTTCGAGACTAAAAGGGCGCAGTGTCTCGAGTACTTATGGGCCGCTTTGAATTATTTCGGAAGTGTTGCCTTTTTAATCCTGAATTGGCCACGCATTAGATTTTGGTGTTGCAGCTAGCCACGCTAAATGGTTAGATTCGGGTAATGAGTCAAATCCCCATTTCCGATCAAGATCGAATACCTGTAGCTGGATACGATCTCGTTGACGACCTGATTGGGAAAGTTTCATTTACAGATCTCACGTACTTACTCATTACTGATGGGGACCTGCCAAATGAGGATCATCGCGCGATCATCGACGCCCTTCTGGTTACGTTTGCTGATCACGGAGTGACCCCTAGTTCACTAGCTGCACGGCTGACACTCCTAGGCGCGCCAGAGGCCTTTCAGTCAGCAGTAGCAGCTGGACTTTCCGGCGTGGGATCTCGATACTTGGGAACGCTCGAAAACAGTGCTGAGTTTTTACAAAGGGCGATCGAAGAGTCGGGCGGAGAGGACATTTCAATCCTGGCCCGCTCGCTAGTTACAAGGGAAAGAGCCGCTGGAAGATTTATTCCAGGTTTCGGGCACCCGGAGCACAAACGGGGCGACCCACGTGTCCCAAGACTTATTGAAGTCACCAAACGACATGGGGGATTTGGAGTTCACTGTCAGTTACTGCTTGAAGTGGGCAACGCGATTGCGGAGGACCTCCGCCGTAGCTTGCCGCCCAACGCCGCAGGCTTTGGTGGTGCGATGATCTCGGATCTCGGATGGCCACCAGCGTCGGCTCGAGGCATTGCGCTTATCGCCCGGACCGCTGGACTCGTCGGGCAGCTTCTCGACGAACAGCGGAAGCCAACGGCTCAGTTGATTTGGGATGGCCTGCGAGATCGCGAGTCTCGGTAACCGTCCAACCAACAGCTTCGTGAACTGTCGACGTCATAAAAATCTGAGAGCCACAAGTCAAATCGCGAACAGACATGAAGTCGGCGCCGCAATATCTGTCAACGCCCGAAGAGCAAAGTATTGACTTTCTTTCCACGCAACCAGGGCGCCTGAAGCTGGAGAATTTGACATCTACAAATGCGGAGTTTTCTTACTCCAAACCGGATTCGTGAGATCCTTACGGCGTGCTGGCCCTAATATCGCTCGAGACAAAAATTGGGAAGGTCCTGCCTTGGCTGACTACGTAATCCAGCCAGACGATGTCCCCAATATTTGGCATTGCTGAACCGTGGCGAAGATTACTAAGCAGTCGTGCACCGTCCGTCTCCACGTAAGCAACAGTGTACGGGGCTGGTGCCCCAGCCCCCGTGACTTCGCTCTTGACGATCACGCTATAGGTGAACAAAACTCCTTGACTGGATGTCTCGCACCATCGCATCGGGGAATGACAAACGGGACAATAGTCACGTAGAAGATATGAATTTATGCCACAAATATCACAGCGGCGATAAGAGAGTTGACGATTGGCGCACAGGTCCCACCATTCGTCCAGCAGAGTTGACTCGTCGCTCACGCTCTACCCAGCACTAAAACACCGGAAGCGTGTCGTGAATCGATTGTGCCTCCCACTCCGATGGCGACACCTAAACGGGCATTCGGAACCTGTCGAGCTCCGGCTTCGCCCCGGAGTTGACGAACAAGTTCGACAATGAGAAACACGCCGCGCATGCCCGGGTGATTGGTTGCCAAACCCCCGCCATCCGGATTTGTGGGGAGGCTCCCGTGCGGGCCGAGCCTTCCACCCTCCACGAATGGGCCCCCCTCACCTTTGGGACAAAACCCAGCATCCTCTAAAGCAGTTATGACCGTGATCGTAAATGAGTCATACACCGTGCATAAGTCCATTTCATCGGGACGAAGTCCCGCCTCTTTAAACGCGTCGCTCGCTGCAAGTTTCACGGCCGTGGTCGTAAATGGAACCTTGCTGACGACGTCGCGGTGAACGGTGTGTTCCCCGGCGCCCAGAATACGAATTGCCGGCCTCGCAACATCAGTAGCTAAATCTTCTCTGGCAACAATGACAGCCCCACCACCGTCGGTGATAACGCAACACATCGGCAGAGTCAACGGATCAGCGATTCTCGGTGCTGCAAGTATGTCGGCGACAGTGAGAAGTTCCCTCCGAACCGAGGTTTCATTCAACTGAGCCCACTCACGAGCTGATACCGCTGGGGCCGCGAGTTGTTCAAGTGTCGTCCCAAACTCATACATGTGGCGACGGGCAAACATGCCGTACCGCGAACTCACGGTTGGTCCATACACAGTTTCGCGCTCTTCGGAGATCTCTTGAAGTACACCCCCGGTGCCAATTGCCACACGCATCGATCGGCTCAGACTGCCATAGACAATGAGCGCCGCACGACATTTTCCAGCACGGATTGCCGCCACGGCGTGGAGCACACTTGCGAGACCCGTCGTCCCTCCAATGCGCGTTGAGTCCGTCCAACGAGGTTCAATCCCCAAATGTTCGGCCAGGGTAAAAGCCGGAACCAATCCGGGTAAATTGGACAAGAACAGACCATCGATATCTGAAACGTCGATCCCTGCGTCCACAATTGCCCCACGAGACGCTTGCTCAAATACATTGATGAGGTTCTTGTTGGGTATTACGCGTTCAGGCAACTCGTATGCGCCAACGATAACCGCGTCCACCACCGTACTCCTTGCGGTTAGAGGGCAACCTTATTCTGAATTCGTAAAATGTCACTGCTAGGTTATCATTCGTCGCTTGCCCAAGCTGATCCTCGGAATGCGAGAATACGCCAACGCCGGGTCTCAGAAGCAGCATCGAGTCGTAGTCCAAATGGGAATGCCCGAACTTGTCAAGTTTTGCGTCCCAAAAAATTGCCCGGAGCTTCTTCTCCATTGGTCCGGGCATGAGCGACCCACCTGTAATCATGGAATCACTTTCTACGTCCGGCGTGAAGCGGTTCACCCGGGAAATAGGTTTGAAGTAATCATGAACCCTCACGCAATCTCTAGAGGTCCCACCGGTGTTCCTGCAGGAAGCCGTCTGGGACACGGCTCGTGGCTGCGTGAAGCCAATGCGACGCAGAAGGCGTATTTGCTAGTTCGACTCGGGACCTACAAAAGTCCCCAACGAGGTTGGTACGAGATGGATCTCCCTCCCGCGAGGACTGCCTCAACCATTCGCTCGGGTTTGTGATTCCACAGAAGCAGTTCTTGGCCGTTCACTTCAATGACCAAGGTGCCGTCATTTCGACTCTGGATAAAGAGTCCGGGAGAAGGTTCACGCTCACTGTCGTTCAAGGCCTTGTTGATTTGGATCCAGTGAGGAGTATGACCGGGCTTGAACCGCCCGCACATCGTGGGTGGACGAATCGTTGACATATTTCCCTCCATCGCATGGCGTTCGCACCTTGCTGAAGTAGGTTGCGGCGAAGTCGTAGGGCGATGTCCCTCGATCGCTCTTGATGTTGAGATTCAATATAGCTGGCGGGTAATTCGTACAGTCTCGAGGGGAGCCGAATCAAGGCGGGGACTGCTGTCCGTCTGGTTGACGTTTTGACTTGCGATTATCGACCTTCGGCATTCCGTGACGTTGAGGAAATGGCAATTGACTGGTTTCGAAGGCAACCTGAAGCATGTCCCGAACTTTCGCGGAATAACGTGGGCCGCCCAGGTCTCGACCCCAGCACCTTGGGAGTCCTTCTACCTAATCCAGGGACATTGTTAGACGTCCAAACCTGCTGGTCAATCGAGGTGGACCGTTCGCCGACGTTCACTGAAATGTTCCCAAGTTTGATCCATTGGCTAGACGATTTGCTAGACAAAAGTTCGTACTCCGGTCTAGCCAATATTCGTTTCGAAGCAAACGACGGTGCCGTGAGCGAGTTTCGCAGCGAAATTAACTAGGTGTGGAATAGCCAATGTTATCGATCTACGGAGTTCGAATTATCCCAGCCGCGCTAAACGCGCCCGGATAGGGGACGGCGCGCTGCATTAGATATCTGTGTCACAATAACTATACGCGTATAGTTATTTTATGCCGAGGAAACCGATTCAGGAATGGGAGCGCCGGCGAGGCCTTGCGCTCGGATCTTTGTTGGTGAAACGACGGAATACATTGGCACGGAGTGCGGAACACGTCGCCGTTGAAGCCGAGATCTCAGTCGAAACGATCCGCCGACTCGAAAGGGGACAAATCCCCAATCCGGGAGTATTCACCGTCGCAGCGCTGTCGCGCGCGCTTGGACTCGGTATGGACGAACTGCTTGGTCCCTTAGAAAGCAAACGAAAATGGAGGAAGAAGTGATGATTAAACCTGTTCTGAGCCCTGTTCGAGACCCTTACTGCGGCCGGTGGAGTTGGGAGTCCTTACAGTTCGACGTTGACTCCAGATCTTGGAGGGTTGAGTGGGGCAGGTTCGATGCATTCGGTTCCCCCGCCTATTGGGTCAACGAAACAGTTCGACGGGGGTACGAAAACGAAATTGATCGTGGAGCTTGTCAAGGCGACTTGGAATCGGTCGTCGCATTCTGTTTGTTAGGTGGATATGGCGTTAGTTACGAGATGGCTTCTGAAGCTCACTCCGCTGTTATGGAGATATTGCACTCGTCTGAGAACGTAAGTACAGAGTTGCTCGAGAACCGTCTGCGCGAGCCGCTCGATTCGGGACGTCGGTATCGCTTTCCAGGTCAGCGCTCTCGAAGGATTGCGTCCGCGGTTCGATTGATCCGGGGACGCACCCTCCCGCAAAATGCTGAGCAGCTTCGGACAGCCTTGCTGACGTTCGAAGGAGTGGGTCCCAAGACATCCGCTTGGATCGTTCGTAATTATCTTGGCAGCGACGACGTGGCGATAATTGATATCTGGCTAGTTAGGGCCCTTGCGCGGGTTGGGATCTTCCCGGGCGAATGGAACGTCGCGCGCGACTACGACAAGTTAGAGAGTGCATTCCTCTCATTTGCGAGACAGGGCCGCGTTCGACCATCAGCACTCGACCTATGTATCTGGAGCGAAGCCCGGCGTTACCCATACTTGATTTCGTGAGAGACTTGAGTTAACCAAGAAAGTGGGACGCGTGGGAGGATCAGGTGACAAGTATCGGCCTCATGCCGAGACGCTAGGCGGAGAAGGCCGCGGTAACGAGCGCGACTGCGCGCAGATCCGATTTCTAACAACGTTGCAGCAGGCGACTAGCGCGCCTGTCCATGACGTGGGTGATCTGCTTGAGTTGCTTCGGATTCCATCGGGCGAACTCTTCGTTATCGGCGCGGTTGATGACGACGGCGTAATTGTCGGAACGGTGATTGAAGAGCTCGCGGATCTGCTTCGGTGCACTGCGTCGGGATTTGTTTTCGTCGCTGAGGTGGAGAGTGTCGACCATGGGATACATCATGTTCGCGTCAGGCCATCCGCGATTGAAGGGGCGCTACGATACTCCTGCCAGCTGCCTAATGTGGTTGCCAGCGACCCTCAACGGCTGGTACTCCAGCCGAATACAGTCTCGCCGACAGCCGAGGTTTTGCTCGGGGATTTTCCTCTGACTCGCGCCAACATTTGCGAGCTTCGCTCATTGCTTCGAGTTGGGGTCAACATCGTCGGCGAAGTAGATGCGCAGGGAACGTTGTTCCTCAGCCAAGCGTGATAGTCGTCGGTGGGATCTACGAGGAGATCTGTCACGAACCGGTTGTTGAATGGGTCTTCGGCTCGGGGACGCGCGCGACTGCTATCGCTCGAAGCTCGGTGGAGGCATTCATTTCCGCCTCGGACCCAGATTCACTTGGCGTCGCACGCGCCGCACTAGGGGGAGATATTGAAGTTCGTGCCGACCTTCGAGAGCGTCCAATCGGGTTCGTATACGACACGCCCATCTCGGCGAATCGCCTATACGGCCAGCCGAAGCAACAGGGAGAGATGCTCGCCGTTGAAGCGGATCAGGTGCTCGCATTCGGACTGGTTGAAGTGCCACTTAATATCCGTGCGAGACAGCTAGTCCTCGATCCACAGCACTCAATATCGGTCGCTGAGATCCAGACGCAATGCGTTGCAGACGATCTCGTTGTGGTTGCGAATGTCGCGGAAGTCCGAAAACTGGGTGCTTCTCGCGATGCGGTCGTGGCGGCACGGAGGCTACTTTCCTCCACACATGCATCGGTCGTGGTCGTAAAGGCGGCCGCCTTAGGGGCGTTGATTGTGACAGAGGAAGAAGTCATCGGGATACCTGCGCTGCCCACCTCTCGTGTGTTCCCGATTGGCTCCGGGGATGCGTTCTCTGCGGGATTTGCTGACGCCTACTTTGGAGGCGCCGGTTTGAAGGAGGCCGCGATTAGAGCCTCCTTTACAGCGGCGGGGTACTGCGCCACGCGACAAACGGGTCCTGTCACGTTCGATCCAGAGTTTGAGGTACGGTCTCTCACACCTGAACTTCTGCATCACCCTCCCATCATCTATGTCGCTGCGTCCTTCGCCACACCGGAACAACGTTGGCTCGCGAGAACCGCGGCGCAGGGCATCGCAGACATCGGAGCACAGTGCGTCTATCCACTGAGGGATTACGGCCCGGTGGAAGATGTCGCGGAGACTGCGGCCCTTGATCTTGACGGGTTGGAATCCTGTGGCTCCGTACTTCTTCTCGCCGATAGCGCTCGAACGGGACCGCTCTTCGAAACGGGTTGGGCGGCAAAACTGAAGATCCCTATCGTGGTCGCCAGCTCGGATCTCGACCCGACGCGCTTCACGATGTTGAGAGGTACGGGCGCACATATCTTCTCAGATTTGAGCACAGCTGCGTATCAGGCAGTATGGCGAAATGACGCAATGTCATCGTCATGAGTTCGCTCCTCTTGCTCTCCGGAGGAATCGACTCAACCCTCCTTGCGGCGGCCGTGCGTCCAAGCGTCTGCTTGTTCATCGACTACGGACAGCGTCCTGCTTCAGGCGAGTATGACGCGGCACGTTACGTCTCGGGCTACTTAGGCATCGAGTTTGACTCGATTGAAGTTGACCTGTCTTCTCTCGGCTCAGGGTTGTTGGTGGGCTCTGCCCAGCCAGAGTTGTCTCCTACTGAGGAGTGGTTTCCATATCGTAACCAGTTCCTCGTCACGATAGCAGCAGCGAAGGCCATAAAAATGAACATACGGACCGTCATGCTCGGGGTTGTCGGAGGAGATGGAGCCAGACATGTTGACGGGTCCAGTGTCTTCGTTGCCGTTCTCGATTCGCTTGTTGCGATGCAGGAGGGAGGGGTACATGTGCAAGCTCCTCATCTCGGGCAGACGCCTCAGGCTCTACTTGCGGAGTCGAGCCTGCCTTCGCAGGTTCTTCTAAGAACGTACTCATGCCATACCGGGAATCTCGCTTGTGGGCAATGCCCAGGCTGTCTTAGAAGATACGATCTTCTTAGAGGATCTGGCGCTTTATAAAGACACCTCAGCGTGGTTTGTCGAATTACAAGAGGGTGTGCTCTCTTGAAGACCGTCCGTTGACTTTGGGGCCATTCCACCTGATCTTTGGCCGTTTCTCAAGTCCGAATTTGCCGGTGAAACGGGGTGGAACGTTCGCCGATGTTTTCTGAAATCCTCCCACGTTTGATCTCGTGGCTAGACGATTGGTTAGACGAGGAATCCGTGCACCGGTCTAGCCAATGTTTGTTCCGAATCGAGTGGTGGGGAGGCCATCGAACTTCGACTTGGACTCGAATTGGTCAGGGAATCAAACGAACGTAGAGCCGTTCCGTACCTTGTTTTCTCCAAGACCGAATGTCCGCGGGTAACCCAGGCTCATTTGCTCCAGCTGGTGACTTACTTCTGAAGAACAACATCTTGGTGGTATTCGAGGAACTCGCACTGTTGGGGTTTAAAGTGCCCGACACTTTGTGGTAGTGAGATTGCCCACTTGTCAAGTACTTCGACATTGAGTTGAGCTGAGACAAGAAGCTTCCCTTGATTTGAGAATGAGATGAATCCTCGATCGAATAGATGGTCAACGTGTGGCGCCAACAAGAGCCCGTTGGCCCCTTCGATTTTCTCTCGATCGTTTGAGTCCTTCCACGGCTTGATGTGACTTGCTCGCAGATGCTTGATGGAGCGAACGTGCGTAACGCGACATTCAGATTCGTAAAGGCGCACATTTGCCTTGAACAATCCTTGACCTCGCCGAGCTTTCACCAGTTGTATCTTCTCAAGGTCGCCCTGCAACTGCTTCGATCGAATTTCAAGCTCTATGAACTCTTCGTCCTCGTCATCGCGGGGGTCCTCAAGATTCCGAATTAGTTCGGTGACGTCGCAACGTGAGAGCAAGATGAGGAGATTGGCTAACTCCCGCGAGATTTCAGTGAGGTAAACGCCCTGAAGGCCGTCAGCAGTCACTGAGTTCAGCGGCGAATACTTATCTGGCAGCAATGGAAGAATTTGGCTCTTGAAATCGCGGGGGCGGAATGGGTCAGGTAGAAGCTCGAACTCGACCTCTAGAAACCAGCCCGTGTTGTTCCAATTAGACCCTGCTCCGTCAAAATCTGGTTTGGGTGTGACTACTACTCGGCGCTTGATAATGCCAATTGCTTGGATGTGCGACCTGGCGAAAGAGAATACGAAGTCACCCGGCTGAGCCTCTTCCATATTGTCGTAAAAGTGGTTACGCTGACCATTCGCCTTGGTAATCGGTGACCATAAGAAGCCGCCGTACACTTCGTGCTCGAAGGTCTGGTTATGGCTGACCCACCAGTAGCGCATTGTCTGCAGCCTATGTCCTAATGGGCAGTCTAAAAGAGTGCAGTCTTGCATTCTGGATCGGTCTAGCTACTCTGGAGACCGCAAGGGACTGATGCCTCTCTTGTTGACAAGCGACTTCCGATCGAGCAATTGTGGTTTCAGATAATGGGGTCGCTGTCGTTTTAGTTGACGTCTTGGCGACCCAACCCACAGCACCCCCGACCTAGTCTCAGATTATGGCTATTCCAAAGTACAGCGAGCTCTTCAACACGGTCCTCCAGGGTCTGACAGACGGAAGGGAGTGGCGCGCCAAGGATTTCTATGAGCACATCATCGATGGACTTGGTCTCTCTGAAGCAGAGCGCACTGAAAAATTCGGCGGCGGCGGAAACCGTGCTCTAGGCCGCGCCTATTTCGCATGCGAGAGCCTCTACCAGGCCGGCGCACTCGCTAGGCCAAAGAAGGGCTACTTGCAGATAACCGATTTTGGGCGAAACATGCTCGCCGAACACTCTGAGGGAATATCCGCCGCCTACCTAAGAACCACTGACGGCGGCAAGGACTGGACGCGTCGAAGCAAGGAGCGAGCAGCGAGCCGAAAAAGCAAGTTCGATGCCGACGAGGCGGCAGAGCTAATCGAAGCTGACATCCCCCCTGATGAACTCATCGACGCAGGAGTGATTCGACTTCGTGACACCGTCGCCACAGAATTACTCGACAGGATTCGAAGTGAACCTCCTCGTTTCCTCGAGGAAGTCGTCCTTAAAGTTCTGCATTCTATGGGTTATGGGAAAGGTGAAGACGATATGACCCTCCTCGGCGGACCCGGTGACGAAGGAGTTGATGGGGTCATCAACCAGGATCAACTCGGCTTAGACCAGATTTACGTTCAAGCCAAAAGGTACAAAGAGGACAGTCCAATCGGCCCGGCCGTCATTCAAGGATTCATCGGAGCGGTTCATAGCAAGGGCGCTGCTCGTGGTGTCTTCATCACGACGAGTCGATTCACTCCCGATGCCAGGAAAGCGGCTGCCAAACTTCCACAACCTCGAATCATCCTCGTCGATGGCAATCAACTTGCCGACTTGATGCTGGAGAATGAAATCGGCGTGACAGTGAACAAGGTCTACAAGGTCTACAAACTCGACGAGAACTTCTTCGAGGACTAGGCCACATTGTCAATTGAAACGACAGCAGTCCCCTTCCAGCGAATGCGGGAATACGAATCACATATTTCATACGAAGGGCACCACTTCTTTAAGGAGGCGTATCGCCCGCCTAGCGAGACTTCCGCTTCTTCGGCTTTCGCAATTTACGTATTCCCCTAAGGTTCAGGCCGCCTCCAGCAGTAAGTTTGCCCCACTTCGTTCGTCTATCGAGCCGGTGGCCCGTGCCGCCTCGGAAAACACCTTTTGCCAACCGCTCACCCCTTACTGTCTCCTGATGCCGGAGTGTATCGGATGCTCTCCAGTCAATGCCTGATGTCGCGCATGTCACGGGACTGCTGCAATTAGAGCTGGGACTGCCACTGTTTCGGTTGAGAACCTGCGCACCGACCCGTGGGGGAAGCGATTCACTCCGCCGAAATGGTCGGTTGGACCGAAGTGAGGACTTCTAAATTGGGTAATGACATGCACGACGCACATGGTCGGCGCCGAGTCGTTCACCAGCGGGTTAACGCATTTTGTAAGTGGCGTCTGACAGGATGGGTGCGTGCCTTCCCAGACAAAGCTTCTTACGGACGCAAAGGCAAGTAAGAGGGACGAGTTTTACACCCAACTCTCCGACATTGAGAAGGAGCTCAGACACTATAAGGAACACTTCCGTGACAGGGTCATTTACTGTAACTGTGACGACCCGCGAGTGAGCAACTTCTTCCACTACTTCTCCTACAACTTTGAGAAGTTTGGCCTCAAGAAGCTCATCACCACTTGCTACAAGAGTCAGAATGCGGACCTCTTCAGCCAAAACGACAGTGAAGAGGCAATCTGGCTGGAATATAACGGAGACCTTAATGGTCGTGGCGTTCCTGAGCCTGAAGAGATCGGTATCCTGCCACTCAAAGGCGACGGTGATTTCAGAAACGCCGAAACTATCGAACTTCTGAAACAAGCAGATGTAGTCGCGACTAACCCGCCGTTCTCCCTCTTCCGCGAGTATGTAGCGCAGCTCATTGAGTATGACAAGAAGTTCCTTATAGTGGGAAACCAGAACGCCATCTCTTACAAAGAGGTCTTCCCACTCATTAGAGACAACAAGCTTTGGCTTGGATACGGCTTCGTGCGAAACATGGCTCACTTCAACACTCCATACACGCCCACCAGCCAGTGGATAGAGCAAGAAGGTCAAGGTGTAGTTCGAGTCGCCGGGGTTCAGTGGTTTACGAACTTGGATACGTCCAAGCGACACGAAGAGCTCGTACTCTACAAAACCTACTCAGCGGATGAATACCCTTCCTACGACAACTTCGACGCTATCGAGGTCGGCAAGACAAATGACATCCCAATGGGCTACGCAGGAGTGATGGGTGTACCTATCACTTATCTAAACAAGCACAACCCGGACCAGTTCGAGATAGTCG
>Ga0182024_10000190_pt1 | contig 145724 bp, 103 predicted proteins | sample P32metaG_FD_120480 | JGI IMG/M metagenome (GOLD analysis project Ga0182024, IMG submission 120480) | Permafrost microbial communities from Stordalen Mire, Sweden - P3-2 metaG (Illumina Assembly) | ecosystem: Environmental > Terrestrial > Soil > Wetlands > Permafrost | place: Sweden: Stordalen...
GACTAGGATAAGGTTCTTCGCGTAGCCTCGAATTAAGCCACATCCTCCACCGCTTGTGTGAGCCCCCGTCAATTTCTTTGAGTTTCAGCCTTGCGACCATACTCCCCAGGCGGAGCACTTAACACTTTCGCTACGACTGGAGGGCTATGGAGGACCCTCCAATCAAGTGCTCAGAGTTTACGGCTAGGACTACCGGGGTATCTAATCCCGTTCGCTACCCTAGCTTTCGTGCCTCAGCGTCAGATAAGACCCAGTACGCCGCTTTCGCCACCGGTGTTCCTTAGGATATCAACGCATTTCACCGCTCCACCCTAAGTTCCGCGTACCTCTATCTTCCTCAAGCACAGTAGTTTCGGGCGCAATTCCTCAGTTGAGCTGGGGGATTTCACACCCGACTTTCTGCACCGCCTACGCACCCTTTAAGCCCAGTAATTCCGAATAACGTTAGCAAGGTTCGTCTTACCGCGGCTGCTGGCACGAACTTAGCCCTTGCTTCCTCTGCGGATAGGTCAATTATGAGAGAGTACCCTCATAAATTTCCTCCCCACTGACAGCGGTTTACAACCCGAAAGCCTTCATCCCGCACGCGGCGTCGCTCGGTCAGACTTGCGTCCATTGCCGAAGATCCTCGACTGCAGCCACCCGTAGGTGTCTGGGCAGTATCTCAGTCCCAGTGACGCGGGTCGTGCTCTCACACCCGCTACCCATCATTGCCTTGGTGGGCCATTACCCCGCCAACAAGCTAATAGGATGTAGATCGCTCCACCGGTGGAATCACACCTTTGGTCCGGAGACATTATCTGGTATTACCCCGCCTTTCGACGGACTATCCCAGACCGGAGGGTACGTATCTACACATTACTGTCCCTTTCGCCACTAGCGTATTGCTACGCCCGTTCGACTTGCATGCCTAATCCACGCCGCCAACGTTCATTCTGAGCCAGAATCAAACCCTTCAATTTATTTGCTTACCGCAGCCGTCGACCGAAGTCGCCGACCACGGATGGTTAGCCAATAACTGACACGGTCTGAATAGAGTTCGGCGATCGCCTGCTTGACGCGTTTGCGGCGCAGATGAACTGCACCGAAGTTCGTCGAGCCTTCAATCGCCCTAACACAATCGCTTGTGCTGGCTTACAAAGAAGTCAACTACCGAATTGTCAAAGATCGATCTCCGAATGCGCAAAAACCGCAATCGGCCTCCGGCAAGATTCTGCCAAGAGAATAAAAAACCCGAAGCTGTTCGGCTTACGGTTAGATAAGCCGTCCAACTGCCGGGATTTAAGATTCTAATGATTGGGGGGCGGGTGTCAACAGCCCTAGCGAATTATTTCGTGGCGGGATAAAGCCGTGGCATGAAAGGGACTTCCTATGCGGTTTACCTTGCCCAATTGGTTGTTTTGACCTTAAGCCGGCATTTCCCAGCTCGATCAGCCGAATTGGATATATCCAAAGGACGTGTGCGGCGTGCGCGTCAATTCAGTCCCCAGCCGTATTGCTTACGAAAGCGATTTTCTTGCTGTCCGGCGACCAGGAGGGGACGTTGATGGTTCCCTGGCCGCCGTAAAGGTAGGCGATCACCTTGGGCTCGCCGCCGGGGTACGGCATGAGGCGCAGATAGACGTGCTTGTAAAACGGATGGTCTTTGGGATCGATATCTTTGGGAAACGAGATGATCGAAATCCATTTTTTGTCCGGCGAGATGTGCGGGAACCAGTTGTTGAATTCGTCGTCGGTCAGTTGCTGGATGTCGGTGCCGTCGGGCTTCATCCGGTAGATCTGCATCTTGCCGCCGCCGCGGGTCGAATTGAAGAAAATATATTTTCCATCGGGCGAATACTCGGCGCCATCGTTCAGGCCTTGGCCGTCGGTGAGTCGCGTTTCGTCGCCGCCTTCCAGCCAAATTCGATAGATGTCGAAGACCTTATTGTTGCGCTCGCCGGTGTAAATCAATTCGCGGCCGTCGGGAGACCAACTGTGAAAATATGAATTGCCTTGGGCGGTAATCCGGCGCGGCTGGCCGCCGTCGATCGGCACGACGAAAACGATCGATTTGTTTCCTTCCTCCTTGACGTGATTGCTGATGCCAATCCATTGGCCGTCGGGCGAAATCACATGGTCGTTGTTATTGTGCGTGGCGGAGCCGGTATCGATTAACTTCGGCTCTTTGCTGGCCAGATCGAAGCGATAAAGCTGGCCGTTGCGGTTGTAGATGAGTGCCTTGTTATCCGGCGTCCAATTTGGGGCCTGCAGCGAATCGGACACGTGATAAATGATTTCACGGCGGCCGCTACCAACGTCTAAGATTTCTAAATTGCTGCCAATGTAATCCTTGTAGGGAACAAATTTCGCATCGGCGGGAAGCGTAATACGCACGTCCTGGAACTGAACCTTATGAATGTCGTCCTTGTTGTGGGCGCAAACGAATAGACCGACATACGGTTCGTCGCTGAGATCGAGGTCGCTCACTTCTTGAGCAACAAACGGCTCACCGAATTTGGCGACCGACATGATGTAGGTGTTGCCGCGCCGTTCTAATTGCACGACATCTGGATCTTGCACATCGAACTTTTTCTCTTCTGTTTTTCCGCCGGTCGTTCCGCGATAGAGGAATGCGGCCAATTGATTACCATGCACCGGCGCACTGACGTTTGCCGAGTTTGGATCGAGGCTAGTGCGAGCGGTCCAGCCGAATTTTTTGTGGGGCTGGCCGCCGTCGGTTAGAAACTTTCCGCGGGCCGTGACGATGAAATCGCCCTTAATGCGTTTCCACACGAATTGACCCTCGTCGTGATCAGCCCACATGTTTTCGCCGGAGCCGGTGACGATGTATTCCTGCTTGGCAGCATCGTAAGTCGTGGAACCGGCGTTTTTCGGCGAGCCGAGATCGCCATGATCCGTGAACACGCCCAGCGATTCTGCAGCAGCGACCGTTTGCATGGTCAAACCCCCCGTTACCAACATCATTGCAGCGACCAGCCAAGACGCAGTTCTAGCGTACATAGTTGTCGATCTCCGGAGAACTACCGATGGGAAGGCGCGCATCCGCAGGGAAGTCGACAACTTCCCGCTGAAGCAGTGCTTTACGATAGCGAGCAGCGTGAGCGGATTCAATCACTTCGACTTCGGCTCAGGCGGCGGTGCAGGAGCATCGGCCCTTCCGCGCAACAGTCCGTCGATGCTAATTCGGCCGGCGCCCAAAAGTATGATGCAGACAGCGCCCAGTAAATACCAAGCATCAATTTCCCGTGCCCAACCACCGCTCATCTCATCCAATTTAAGAAGGTCATTGGCGTGGGCCAGCCATACGGCCATGATCATGTTGATGGCCAAGATCACGGCGCCCAGCCGCGTGAAAAACCCGAGAATAATCAAACCCGGCGCTAGCACTTCGCCACAGTAGACGCCGTAACGGACTGCATCAGGCAGGTTGTGGGCTTGCAGCATGGGGGTCATCCAATCCACGCCTGTCTGGATTTTGTGGATGCCATGACACAGCATCAGCCCGCCAACCGTGAGGCGCAGCAATAACTTGCCAAGATCGTTACTCCAGCACATCTTCGTGGTTTCCATGCGTGATCCGCCTTTTTTGTAAATGCATAAAAAGTGATGTCCATTCACTGACCGAAGAGCAAATTCTAACCAAAAACAAGCCGGAATCGCACTCCAAATTAGGAAGTTGGCCTTTTCTCCGGGCGATTTCTGAGTAACATTAAAAGAATCAAAGGAATCGGTCGTCCTTACCCGCGCGTTAAGCCGCACTGGCAGCTCGGTGGCGGCTTGTGGATTTCCGTCAAACCGGCCTCAGTTTTGCTGTTGCTGGACTGACGTCTGGGTAAATAAGCGGCGCCTATTGTTGCGGCGTCTGCTGCCCCGGATGGTTTATATGACTGGGTTTGTCTGTCTCGACTGTGTTTATCTGCCCCGGCATGGCGGCCTGGGCCTAGAACGAGGTTTCCGTCATGGATTTACAATACCTGCGTAACATTGGCATTTCCGCCCACATCGACTCGGGCAAAACGACGCTCAGCGAGCGCATTTTGTTCTATGCAGGCCGTATTCACCGCATGCAGGAGGTGAAAGGCGGCCAGGGCGAAGGCGCCACCATGGACTATATGGACCTGGAGCGCGAACGCGGTATTACGATTACCAGCGCCGCCACTACGGTCAATTGGGACGACGCACAGGGTATCGATCATCAAATCAACCTTATCGATACGCCGGGGCACGTCGATTTCACCGTCGAGGTGGAACGCAGCCTGCGGGTATTGGATGGCGCCATTCTCGTGCTTTGTGCCGTGGGCGGCGTGCAAAGCCAATCGATGACCGTCGACCGACAGATGAAGCGCTATCATGTGCCGCGGTTGGCGTTCATCAATAAGATGGACCGCATCGGAGCGAATCCGCTGCGAGTCGTGCAGCAGGTGAAAGAAAAGCTGGAATGCGACGCCATCCTGATGCAATTGCCGATCGGCAAGGAAGACGATTTTTCCGGCATCATCGATCTGATCACGATGCAGGCTGTGTACTTCGACGGCACCAACGGCGAAAAGGTCCGCCGCGAAGCCATTCCGGCCGATCTGCTGGAAGACGCGAAAAAACATCGCCATCTCATGCTCGAAGGTCTGTCGATGTACAGCGATGAGCTGATGGAAAAACTGTTGGCCGAGCAAGAAGTGCCGGAAGAGCTAATTCACGCCACCGTGAAAGATGCGGTGCAGAACCAGGATGCCACCGCCGTATTCATGGGTTCGGCATACAAGAACAAAGGCGTGCAGCCGCTGTTGGATGCCATCGTGCGATATCTGCCTTCGCCATTGGCCCACAAAATCACGGCCAGAAACTGGGAGAATCCGGAGGAAAAAATCGAACTCCAGGCCGATGCGACCAAGCCGTTCGTCGGCATGGCGTTCAAATTGGTCGACGATCCGTACGGCCAGCTCACGTTCATGCGAATTTACCAGGGCACGGTGAAAAAGGGGGACCAAATGGTCAACCAGCGCACCAGCCAGCGCCAACGGTTCAGCCGGATTGTGCGGATGCACGCCGACAAGCGCGAGGAAATGGATAGCGCCAGCGCCGGCGACATTGTGGCCGTGATCGGCATCGACGCCGCCAGCGGCGATACCTACGCGACCGAACACAAGTACTGCACACTGGAAAGCATGTTCATTGCCGAGCCCGTCATTAAAATGGCCATCAGTGTGCCGAATCGCGAAGCGAGCGATAAGTTGGCCAAAGCGCTGCAACGTTTCAGCCGCGAAGATCCCACGTTCCGTGTCACCACCGACGAAGAAACCGGCGACACGTTGATCGCGGGCATGGGTGAACTGCACTTAGATATTTATGTGGAGCGCATTCGCCGCGAATATAAAGTGCAGGTCGAAGTCGGGGCTCCCAAGGTCAGCTACCGCGAAGCTCCGATGCAACTTGCTCCCTTCAACTACAAGCACAAAAAGCAAACCGGCGGTTCCGGGCAGTACGCCCACATTGTCGGCAAGTTGGAGCCACTGCCCGAAGATGCTCCCGAAACGTTCGAGTTCGAAAACGAAGTTATCCAGGGACGCATTCCCAAGGAATATATCCCGTCGGTCGAAAAAGGCTTCCGTGCCTCGCTGCAAAAAGGCCCGATCGCCGGCTTCCCGATCGTCGGCGTCAAAGCCACCTTGGAAGATGGTTCGTATCACGAAGTGGACAGTTCCGACATGGCCTTTCAGATTTGCGGCCAAAACTGCTTCCGTGAAACGTTCATGCAAACCAAGCCTGTGTTGTTGGAGCCGGTGATGAAAGTAGAAATTGAAGTGCCGACGACATTCCAAGGTCCTGTGGTCGGCAATCTGACCAGTCGCCGCGGCATGATCTTATCGTCGGAGGTGCACGGCAACACCGCCGTAATCGAAGGCGAAGTTCCGCTGGCCGAAACATTCGGCTACTCCACCGACTTGCGGAGCATGACGCAAGGCCAGGGCACGTTCACCATGGAATTCTCCAAGTATCGCCGCGTGCCTACCTCGATTCAGCAAGAAATTATCGAGGAGAAGAAGAAGCAGTTAGTTGGAGCGAAATAGTTTTTTCGCTTGGGCCGAATTTGGGATTATCAAGAAGCCCAGGAGTTGAAACTCCTGGGCTTTTTTCGACGATGAGGCGAAAACGGCGCAGCCGGCCAAACAGTTGCAGACCAATATTGAAAAAGCCCCCAGGCAATAGATGGGTTGCGCGATTCCGTGCGCCGATCAAATCCAGCGGTGTTATGCCAGCAGTTCTAGCAAGGAGAGGTACAACTAGGAAATCTGCGTGCCTTTCAAAAAGTTGCTCGGGCAAGAACGCTTGTCATCAAACGCGGGATATGAAATGATCGTAATCTCTCTCGCCGTCCGAGCTTCTAACGGGTAAAAGATAAACGGGGCAGATACGATACGGACCAGGTGGTGATTCTCGCTATCGCCAATAGCCGAGAATCATTAATGGAGGATTCTTCCATGAAAACCAGATTCTGTCGCGCCGTCTTTGTGTTCTTAGCAGTTTGCGTTGCACTGCCGTCGGCTGTTCAAGCCGGTGGCGGAGTGCGCGTCGGAATCGGCGTTGGCATCGGACCGGGATTCTACCGTCCATATCCGTATCCATACTATCCTGGCTATTACCCGTACGGCTATTATCCGTACTATGCTCCCTCGCCGGTATACGTAGTTCCAGGTCCGACGTATGTGCAAGGACCTCCGAACTACGTGCAAGGTCCAACAAGTCCGACATCGTACATGCAGACCGTGCCTTCGCAACAACAAACTTTTGCTCAGAGCGGAACGACAAACCTCTACCCGAGTACCGCAACGCCTGCCGCCGGAAGTGCGCCCGTCACCTCGGCGCCACACTATTTGCCTCCGCCCCCGCAGCCAGGTTATGCGCCGCAGCAGTCCGATCCGAACGCGCCACCCCCCTACCCGGTTCCAAGCGGTTCTTGATGTCGCGGATTTGAAGTTGTGTGTCGTATCCGCCACGCGATTATTGAATCGGTCTTCCTGGTGGCAGAGTCACAGATTGGTCCTTTTGCGACCATGTCGACTTGCGATTATCCAGCTTCCCCGGCCGACTATCAGAGGGTTCTTGTCTTTACGAAAACTTGAGATTAGCCGAACCGCTAATCTTCTCTGCACTTAGCACTCCACATGTGCTCGTGCCACCTTCTTGCCTCACGCACTGCGAACGTGCGTATCTTCGGCATGCAGCTTGCGTCTTGAAGAAGCGTAAGGAAAGTGCGTTTTAATGCTTTTCAATTCAAAACGTTATGACACAGATGAATTATGGGAGGAATCAGAGATGAGACGCTTATTTGGTTCGGCCGCTGTAGTTTTCAGTTTGGCTCTATTTGCGGCAACGGGTCTGGCAGATGAACGTGGACGTGGTAATGGCGGAGGTGGTGGTGGCGGTAGTGTCGCGGCCCATGTAGATGGGCATGCTGATGGCGCCCGCGCTAACGTCGAGAATCGTGCAAACGTCGAAGCGGACCGGGCCAATGTTAATGCCGCACGCGCTACTGACCGCGCGGCAGTAGGCGCCGATCGCAGCGCCGATCGAGCTGCGAATCGGGCGGACGTTAATGCAGATCGCGCGACGGCTAATGCAAATCGCGCTGCCACCCGTGGACCGAATATTGGCCGCGAATATTATCTCGATCGAACTGCTCATCTCGGCGATCGTAGCTACGATAAGCGGGGAATCGGTGCTCTTGATGAAGCACGGTATGCAAACTCTCGCGATAACAATTGGCGTTACCGCCGTTGGGGTAACGAATGGTGGTATTGGCTACCAACCGGCACATGGGATTATTGGCGCGATGGCCGCTGGTATCCTTACGACTATGACAATTATGTAGATGTGTACCAGCAGAATCAGCCGGTTCAAGCGGTAAATTACAACGGTCCGTATTACGAAGATCAAAACGGCTTCTATTACATGAATGGAAACCGGCGAATGTATGATCCTCAAATTCGGCGCGTGGCGGGTGAAGTCGGTACTTTGCCCAGTGGCGCTGTGCGGTAATAGCGGAGGGGTGAATTTATCAAACGGTGGACCTAACTTTCACCGGTAAGCACACCGGAGATAGATGGTCCGGATTGGTCATGAACACCGAGGCTAGGAACAGAGATTCGGCGATTCAGCCTGCTGAATAAGCCGGCACGATCAAAACGAGCCACATACCGAAAGGTCTACTGTGCCGCCTGGGCGAGATGGTCGTCCAGGCGGTTTTTTAATGAGTTTTTACGAGATTTGCTACTCTGCCGGCGCGTCTTTACAGGCTATCCTTTCTTATTCAGATCGGGTGGAGGAAGAAGGATTTGACCCGCCGCTTTTGCTCAAACATCAAACCAAACAAACCACGGAGAGATCATCATGAAACTTGGCACGACATTCATGGCAGTATTGCTGACGCTAACTCTTTATAGCGCAGCGCTGGCAGCCGGCGATAAGCACGACAAACAAGATAATGGGGGCAACAAGCAGAACACGAACTCTCCGACGAATCAGAATCAAGGCGAGAAACAAGCTAATCAGAACCAAAACCAGAGCCAGAATCAAAACCAGAACCAGAATCAGAACCAAAACTCGAATTCCAACAAGAATTCCAATTCGGACAACAAAGTGACGAATCCTGGATCGGTTCTCAAAACCCCTGATAACAAAGTTTCAAACGATAACAAGAAATTCGATAACAAAAAGAACTTGGGAGACAACAGTTTCGATAAGAACGGAATAGGCTCGCTGGACGAGAAAAAGTTCTCTAACGAAAAAGATAACAAGTGGCGCTATAGCAGGAAGGGAAATGCTTGGTGGTATTGGGCGCCAGGCGGATACTGGATGTATTGGCGCAACGGCGATTGGTCCCGTTACAACGTCGATAATTACGTTGACGCCTTAAGTGGTCCTTATTATGAGGACGACAACGGCTTCTACTCGCTCCAGGGAGATCGCAAAGTTTACGATCCGCAAATTCGACGCGTCGGCTCTCGATAAATGCAGCGGCCTAAGAATTGCCGCAGATAAACGCGAAATAGCTATCAACAAATTCCGCTCGGCGTGTTAGCACGTCGGGCGGAATTTTTTTCTGCCTTAATGGCCCATCTGCAGCATTCGCGCCCGGGCCATGGCGTCTTCGGCTTCGGGGATTTTTCCTGCGCGCTGAAAAGTCACGCTGAGCGCAGTAAAGCTGAACGGGTCGTTGGGCTCCAGTTCGCAGGCCCGTAGCGCATGGCCAATCGCTTCTTCGTGCCTTTTTAATTTGGTGTAAATGACCGCCAACGCGGAATGAGCCAATGCGTAGTTCGGATCGGCCGACAGTAATTGATTCAGCTTAGCAACCGCTTCGTCAAGCTTGCCAGCATCCTTGAGTTTTTCGGCCTCGTCGTAAAGTACGTGACTTTCGGGCATGGCAATGGTGTCCTGGATCGAATCAATAACCGGCCGAGTTCGTCGAAAAGCACCGCGCTGTTGAGAAAATTTGTGCTGGCGCGGTGCGAATATCCCAACCGGAACAATTTAACACCGACTGCTTCGCCAGCCAACCGCCCAGCTAGAAATAACCGCTCGTAAGTTGTCGTTGCCATATCCGGCTGAACCGGTCTGTATCGCATAGCCGATACATACCGGCGGACGAGCGATGCGACAATTGCAGCAGGATTTGTCCCATCGCTCGAAAAGTGAGCCTTGAATCGAACCACATTAGTACAGCAGCTTGCCCGGTCCCATAAATCCGTTCCTCGCCCACCCTCTGAACATCCCACCTGAGGTTTCCCGCCGGTGAACATTCATCCCTTGGCGGTCGTTAGTCCGCAAGCCCAAATTGGTCGCGATGTGCGAATCGGCCCGTTCGCCATCGTGGAAGACGACGTAGTGATTGGCGAAGGCTGCCATCTGGCTGGCCACGCTGTTGTCAAAAACGGCACTAGCCTCGGACCCAACAACACCATCTGCGAAGGCACGGTTATCGGCGGGTTGGGGCAGCATGTGCATTGCCCGGATCCGACCGGCCGGTTGCAAATTGGCCAGGGAAACACGTTTCGCGAATTCGTCACCGTGCATCGGGCATTGAAGCCCGGAACAACCACCGTAATCGGCGACGGCAACTATCTAATGGCTGCCGCGCATGTGGCGCACGATTGCCGAATGGGAAACAACATTATCATGGCCAACGGTTGCATGTTGGGAGGCCATGTAACCGTGGACGATCGTTCGTTCGTGTCCGGCGCCGTCGCCGTGCATCAGTTTTGCCGCATCGGACGAATGGCGATGATCGGTGGCCACGCGCGAGTGGTCCGCGACGTCCCACCGTTTGTAACCATTGACGGCATAAGCGGCGACGTGGTTGGGCTGAACATGGTCGGACTGAAGCGAAACGGTTTCACTCCGGAACAAATCGTCGTGCTTAAAACAGCCTACCGACTAATGTATCGAAGTGGCTTGCCGTTGCGCGAAATGGTTGAGCGTATGACCGCTGAATTCTCAGACGGTCCGGCAGCACCGATGGTTGAATTCTTCCACGGCAGCACGCGCGGCTTCTCGCAAGAGCGACGTCCGCCGCGGAGCGTGACCCTGAAGCTCCGTTCCGATTTGGACGAGCTGGAACCACGCACCGTGCCGATGTCGACGGTTTCCATGGAGACTCCGGTAATAGCCGCAGCGATTGAACTGAAAGCCAAAGCAGGCTAGGTTATTTTCCGCCCAGTGCAGCTAAGCGCTGCCGGGGCCGCTTAATTCTTCGGCGGCAAACCTGTTCCCGATGGCGCCGAAACCACTTCGGCTTCGCCGAATTGCGATTGTAGTTTTGTGCCGATCGCGGCGCTTTCGCGGTGCACCAAAGCCAGCGCAAGCGGAGCACTTAGTCGTGGCGACCAACAGGCGGAAGTAATACGGCCCACCGTTTTTTGCCCGATAGCCTCGTTATTGCTCGCGCCGCTTTGTAGTGCTGCTGCAATCGGCGGGATAACGGCCTGCGGCACGAATTTCACATTACGCAGCAACCGATTCACATGTCCCAGCGCATCGATTCGGGCAACAGTTTCCTGCCCCAAATAGCAGCCTTTGGTGAAGCTAATGGCCAATCGATCGCGATCTATTTCCTGCGGCAGGTTTTCTTCGGTAATATCTTGGGCATAAAGCGGAGTGCCCGCCTCAATTCTCGCCGCATCAAAAGCATCGTTTCCACACAAAACCGCGCCGGCATCCACCAGCCCCGATTGAAGCTGCGGCAAAAACGCTCGTGGACTGGTAATCAGAAAACCGGAGGATGTTAAGTCGGTTTTTCTTAACCAGGCTTGGCAACCGGCGATTCGACAGGCGGAATGAGCCAATCGCTCTAGCGGCAGCTCCGCACCGAGATTGCTCAACAATACTTCGGCCTCTGGCCCCGCAAGATATAACTCTGCCCATTCCTGGGAGCGATCCACGAGTTGCACATCTTCCCGAATCAAATAGCGATCGAAATGCGCCAGCAGCTTTTCCGCCTGATCGGAGACCGTTTCCAGCACAATCGAATTTGGGCACACAAACAGGTAAACGTGCCCGACAATGTGCCCTTTGACGTTCAGAATGAACGCTTCACAGCCTTTACCAGCCGGCAGATCGCGCACCGCATTGGTGCACAAATTGTGGAGAAAATTTGCCCGATCCGCGCCGGTAAACTCGATTTGGGTGCGGTTGCTGAAATCGACAATTCCCGCGCCCTGTGTGAGCGCGGAATATTGAGTTTCAAAGCCAGGTGGCAGTTGCGCCATCGTATACAAGCCCATGGGTTGCAACGCATAGGCGAACAGGCATTGCGAACTTTAATCTTCCCCAGCCACCGTCGGCCAAGCGTACTGAGCATCGGGAAGTAAGATGCACGAATCGTAATGTGTGGCTAAGCGAACGATTTCCTGCGGACTGTCGACATGAGCAAATCCCAACGGCGAGACGACATCTTCTGCCAAGCGGCTAAGCAGGTAAACCGTTACATGATCGAGCGGTTCGGCCAGCTGCCGGGCCAGCGGCGCATCGGCGGATCGTTGTTTTCGCAGGTGCGATTGCGCAGCTTCGCTGTCATTGGAGTGCGACAAGATTTTGAGAGCTGGTCCCAGTTTTTCTTCCAACTGGGTACACAGTACGATGGCGCCATCGTCGCTAACAATTCGCAGCGCGGCCTCAAGGGCTCGACCCACGTTAGCCCAAGTTTGCGACGATTTTCCGCCTGCCAAGCCGGCTACCACCAGACTGGCTCGCCGAGGCACTTTGTGCTGCCATGCCGACCGACATCGCATGCGGCCATCATGGAAAACAGTATTCGGGGTGCCGGCCAATACCTGCAATGTGCTCTCATTGGCGCCCGGCACTACTTGCGCAGTGATTAGCACTCCCAATAGCCAGGCAACCTGGTCGACTTGCTTAAGCCGATGCGCCATTTGGCCTGGGGTTAGCGAAACGCCGTTCGGAGCGAAGTGATCCAGCGTTGTCCGATCAGAAAATGTCGGATAGAGCGTGTCGTTCCAAATTCCCGGGCCGCCATTGCGGTTGATTGAATCTTCGACACGCAAGCAACCGATCGGAATGACCAAATCAGCGTCGCAAAGCAATCGATTTAAATAAATCGGCGCGCCCTGGGCATCGGCCGCCAAGTAACTCAAACTGTTTTGATGCGCAGGATCGTGCATTGCCAGTTGAACGGTTTCGCGCAACTCTTCTGGTAATCGAACGCGAGGATCTTGATAGGCACCGTCGGCATCGGCCGGCTCGCACAAAATCGTAATATCTTCAGCGGACGCTCCGCCGGAAAGCAGTTCCGGGACAATTGCCGCAACAACGTCGGCAGCCTGGGGAACCGACGGCCCCAGCGCAACCACTACATGATCGCCAAGAACCGTTGCTTGGCGAAATGGGGGAAAATCGAGCGGGGCCTGAACGGCTTTTTGTGCATTGGCCACAGTGTCGGCATTGTTTAAACCGACCGGCGCAGCGCAGTTGGCCACGAGCGCGCCCTCAGGCAACTCGAAGTGCAAGCTGGCATTGTTACCGTATTTTAGGGTCGAAATCATGCTAGCACGAAATAAAATCCCGATCGAATGCGGCGTAATTAGCCCTTCCACGAAACACGCGGGATTGCCGTTTGGCTCCGGGCAATCATAGCGCCGCCGGTTGCAGCCGGTCAAGCAGCCGGCGCCGGTTTGGCCGTCAATTCGAGCTTTACCCAAGCGGCGCACTTACCGATAATTCGCCCGGTTATTCGCATCCGCTAAACCCCTATTAAATTAGGCAATTCCGACATGAAGTCAGCTTTTGAAATTCGACGTGCCTGCACGCTTCCCATCGGCCTATTGTTTTCCGCCAGCATGTTATTAATGGCCGGCTGCTGGGGAAGCGATTCGAACACTTCGGCCAATGCAGCGAATAATCCGCCCCAGCCTGAAAAACGAACGGTCCAGGAGGTGCTGCAAAACATGGAAGCGGCCTACCGGCAGGCTGCCGATTATGCGGACAACGCTCAAGTGCATCGGCGGTTCGAAAAAGACAAGCAAACGTTTGAACAGCTTTATGATTTCTCCACCGCTTTCCAGCGGCCCAACAAGCTGCGATTGGAATGCTATGGCGCGCGGGTCGTTTGCGACGGGGAAAACTTTTGGGCCTCCGTCGATGTCATACCAAATTTAGTACTGAAGATTCCAGCGCCGGAGAAACTGACGGTGGAAGATGTGATTCGCGATCCACAATTGTATTCCACCTTAGTTCAAGGTCCGGGTGGCGCGCCTGTGCAAATCGGGCTGCTTTTGACCGACGGTACTATTTCGCAGTTTCTCCAGGATGCGATGCAACCGCCCAAGCTGATTGCCCCCGACGTGCTGGATGGGCATCCCTGCAATCGCATCCAGGTCGACAAGCAAGATGGAACCATTACGCTTTGGATTGATCAGCAAGACAACATCCTGCGGCGGATCGAACTGCCGACGGTAGCTCAAGCACAGCTGCAGGGCATCGATACGCCGGTAAACAATGTGACGACGAGCATTGACTTCACGAATGCGAGCTTCAAAGCGCCCGCCGGCGATGCGTTTAAGTTCGCCGTGCCGGATAATGCCAAATTGGTTAAGCAATTGGTTGAGGAAGTTCAGCCCACGGCGCCGGCAGCGGCCAGTGAGCCGAAGAATTTCAAATTGACCAAACTATGGACCGCGGCAGACATAAAAGACCCGGGCAATATTTTGGTATTCGACGGGCCAGATGGCCAGCCGCGGATTTTGGCGTTCGATGGTTGGCGGACCATCGCCGAATTGGATAAGGAAGGAAAAACTGTCGCACGTCATGAGCTGGATATTCCGCAAGACGCCGTCGTCAATTATCTGCGCACCGCCTTGGATAAGGACGGACATCGCTACTTCCTGGCAGCCGCTAATGCACAGCCGCAATTGTTCGTGTTCGACGAAAACTGGAAGCGCCTGCTCACCTTCCCCAAGTCTGAAGACAATTCCACGCAAGGCGTGTGGGATGCGCAAATTGTCGACCTTAAAGGCGATGGCAAGCCGCAACTGTACGTCGGCTATTGGGGCGACTTAGGCGTGCAAGGCGTGGCCTTGGACGGCGACCGATTGTGGCGCGATCGCTCGGTCCAATTCGTATTCCGCCTGGCAACGACTGAGCCGGACGAGCAGGGACATCGCCATTTGCTTTGTACTCACAATCGCGGCAGCATTGTAAAGTTTGATGCCGATGGAAAGCTGGAAAAAGAAATCAATTTCCCTAACCGCAATGTGTATTACCTGGTCGGCGATGACATTGAAGGACACGGCAAAAACAGTTATTGCGCATTGGTCGGCACGACCAGCGGCGACAACATCGCATTGGGCGTTTCGCTCGACGGCAAAGAACTTTGGGATTATACGCTGCCGGTGGGCGTGCATGCCCGGCCGATTGAAGTGATCGGCACCGGCGACATCAGCGGCGATAGCGGCAAGCAATGGATCATTGCAGCACCGGACGGCTCGATTCATATTCTGGCCGCCGACGGCAAGCCGCTCGACAAATTCAACACCGGCTCGACCCTGGCCGGCGTGGCCGCCGACAAATTCGGCGATCAGCGCGTGCTGCTTATTTCCAAAGTGTTCGATAAACCGCAGGGTGATGCGAAAGGCACTTTGGAAGCGTGGCAGGTTGAACCTGCCGGTAAATAATCCTTCGCTGCATCCGCGCAATCTTCTATCTGGTCGACTCCTGCCCTTGGGCAAACAACTTTGCTATCTTGGCGAAGTTGGCAGGCGCTACGTTAATTGGGAGATTCGCGAGAGAGAATTATGCAGATATCAGACCAGAAAATGCAACAATTGTGCCGCACTTTGTTAGGCGCATCGCCGGCGCCACACAATTCTTTGGGCGATTATTTGGCGGCCATTCCGCGGCTGAAATCGTTGGCCGATTTGCCACGCGGAACTGTCGTTTTGATACGCGGGGATGTCGATGCCAAGCCGGGCGCAAAAATCGGCGAAGGGGACGAACGGCTTCGCTCCATGCAGAGCACGCTTAAATTCGGCATGGAACGGGGCTGGAAACAAGTCGTGTTTGGACACATCGGCCGCAAGCCGGAGGGCTCGTTGAATAAAGTTGCCGCGCGGCTGGGTGAATTACTGGGAAAAGATGTGCCGCTAATCAGTGATTGGTTGGATGAGGCATCTATTGAAATTAAACAACCCGCCGCCGACGCCATTCGCAACAGCCAGTCGGGCGATGTTTTGGTTTTGGAAAACACGCGGCGTTATAACATCGAACGAGTCTTGTGGGATGCGACTGCCGAGGATTTGCCGCAGCTTGCGCCGAAGCTGGTTCGGTTTGCAAATCAATGTGCCGAGAAAATTACCACAGTTTACGTCAACGAGGCACTGTCCGCCGGCAGTCTTGACACTTCGTCTACAGTAGTTCCGGCGGCGATGGACCGTGTCGCGCTGGGCAATTACTTGGCCGGCGAATTCGATGGCCCGATGCAGCGATGCTTGCGCGCCGAGTTGGTCGTTTTCAGCGGACTGAAAATCGACAAGCTCGACGACCTTTCGGCCATGATCGATCGTGGGACCATTCGCTGGGTGTTCACCGCCGGCTCGCTGGCGATGGCATTAAAAAAAGCGGCCGCGGAACTGGAAGTGAAGAATTTTTCGCTCGGCGTTGCAGAAGACCCCGCCCATGTCGATAAACCGTATTACATTCCGCGCGAGCGAATCGACCAAGCCCGGCGAATGATCGAAGACGGACGCAATAAGGGGATCCAATTTGTGTTGCCGGTCGATTTCATTTTGCAAGACGGTCGGGCGTCGGAAATCATGGGTCTGGGCGATCAGCAATTCGATATCGGACCAAAGACGAGTGAGTATTTCGCCAAAAAAATTGGGGAGTTCATTGTCGCTGCAAGTCCGTCAAAGTCGCCCGGCGATTCCCAGCCAGTCGCTTTTCACAACGGCGTGTTCGGAATGTTCGAAGATCCGCGGTTCGAATCGGGCACAAAGAATTTCATCGCGCAGCTGAAGCGAATGAAAGATTCAGGCGTGGAGGTGTACGTCGGCGGCGGCGAAGGAGGCGCAGCTCTGGAGAAATACGGCCAGCCCGACTGGGTGACGCACTGCTTTACGGCCGGCGGCACCGTGCTCAACGCACTGGGCAGCAATCCGGTGCCGTATTTGTTGGCGCTTTCGCTGGCGAGCCGCTAAGCGGAATCGTGTTACACGCAATTTCGGGTCTGTGACGAACAATCGCACTGGCCCAGCTGCGTCTTGTATCACTGAACTGGGATGTTCGGCGCGTGCCGCTTGTAGCGACATTCTAATCGGTCCATTCTGCAGTCCTTATCTTGCTCGGCAGGAAAGTCATGCGCGGAGTTTGCAGACTGTTGAAGTTTTGCAACGTTCGGAAATGGGGCAATCTGGCTAAACGGATCGTGCTAGCTGGACGATATGACGCATAGATCATGCCACAGAGTCTGGCTTTGCGAATGGCAGCCTTGGCCCAAAAACGCGAAATGCGAGGGCAGGCGATCGTGTTAGCCGACGCGGTGGCGATCCTGCGTGCCGATCCACCCAAGTTTGTTTTTAGGAGTTCCTCCCCATGAAACGTCGTGTCTTATTGGCGGTGGCCTCGCTGGCCAGCGCCTTGTTGTTGGGCGCCGCCGATGCGAAGGCGTTCCATCATTGGGGCGACTGTTGTTGCCAGTCGTCCTGTTGTGAGTCGTCATGTTCCGCTTGTTCCGCCGCTCCGAGCTGCGGTTGTGCCGCTGCTCCTAGCTGTGGCTGCGCTGCCCCGAGTTGCGGCTGCAATTCGTGCTGCGAAAGCAGCTGCTGCGAACATCACTGCCATTTGTTCAGCCATTGCCACAAGTGCTGCAATAGCTGCTGCGAAACCAGTTGCGGCTGCGAAAAGAGCTGCGGTTGCGCCGCTCCTAGTTGCGGTTGTGCCGCTGCTCCAAGCTGTGGCTGCGCTGCCCCGAGTTGCGGTTGCAATTCGTGCTGCAACGACTGCGGCTGCGAACATCACTGCCACTTGTTCGGTTGGCTGCATAAATGCTGCTCTTCGTGCTGCGAAACCAGCTGCGGCTGCGAATCGAGCTGCGGTTGCAGTGCTGCCCCGAGCTGCGGTTGTGGTTGCGGTGGCTAATTGCGCCAAGGAGCAATTGCGAAACCGTGTCTGCCTGATCAGGGCGTAAGCCGCGATTCGCTTCGGCGAACCGGCCCCTGAGGCAGAATTCGGAAGCGTGTTGGGCCGTTCGGCTCACGCCTTCCCGGATTTCGCAGCTGCTGAAAAGGCGGGCACAGCATCCACGCCAGGCGATTAATTCGCCGGCCGGATCATGCCTGCCTTAAAGGACGCAAGTCAGTTTTGGCTACTGCACGTTGCCCAGGCTGCCATAAATACAGCAAACGGCTCTCCCGAGGTTTCGGGATCGAGCCGTTTGTTGTTTTTTGGTGGAAAGAGTATTTGCAGATTAGGTTTTGTGTTGCACAAGGCGACATTGTATGAGGCTGATCGTGCACATCTGCAGGAGTGCATCACCGCTGCCATGCCTCGTTGCGGCATACTTGATGGCAGTTGCAGCCTATCCGATAATTCGGCGTCGCAATGCGGCTTGCATCGTCACGGTTGCCATGGCATGCGTCGCTATTGTTGCATGCCTGTTCACGATTCCACGAGAGTGGGTTGTCGTGCGCGCCCTTGCGGCGTTATTGATTATCGATCTGATTTTCCGCCTGATCGACTTTGCACGGCAAAGGTGGCGGGGCGATTTTGATGTCAGCTGGAAAAATTACTGCCAATTTTTAATTACTTTCCCGTGGCTGGTGGCCGTTTTCGGCCAAAAGAAGCGGCGGCTTCGCACCGATCAACGAATCCTGGCGGACTTTCTGCGTTTGGTGCTCGGTTTTGCCGGCACCGCATTGGGCGTTGCGCTACTGCTTGCCGCGAACAAAATCGCCGCCCTGCAGTCGTCGTTTGTACTCGACCACATTACTAAGCTTTTTATCTTTGCTCTGACAGTAGAGTCGATTTCGCAAGCCCTTTGCGGCGCGGAACGTCTTATGGGCTTCGACACTCGACCAATCTACGATTCTGCGGTCGTCTCCCGAACGCCCGCTGATTTCTGGCATCGCGCCAACACTCGATCTCAAGCTTGGCTGTATTTGAATGTCTTCGTGCCTTCGGGTGGCCGCCACGCGCTCGCTCGCGGAGTTTGGGCGACTTTCCTGGCAAGCGCAGTTTTGCATGAGATCGCTTTCTCGATCGCCATATCCCGCATTACTGGTTACCAACTTATGTTCTTCCTTATGCAAGCGCCCGCCGTACTTAGCTCGCCCAGGCTTGACCGCCTGGCGCGCAGTTGGGGCATCTGGGGGGCTGCGCTCGCGCACGCCGTTACCGTCGTCTGGATCGGTGCGACATCCGTTTTCTTCTTCGATGGGATAGATCGCATCTTTCCCTTCTTCTATGCAAGCCACCGGTGGCAGCCGTAATTTCGCAGTGCTACCAAGACCCAGCGCTTGACTTTACCTGCCGCGCTGTGCGAGGCTGCATGCGTGAAGAGGTGCAGCATGAAGGCTCGGTCCGAAATCCTCAGGTCTCGATTCTCCGTCAGTGCGACGGGGGTTCTCTGGCTGCTTTTTGCGATCCTGGTAGGGTTCAGAGCCGCAAAGTCATTTGCGGCCACACCGGAAGAGTCGGCGCTGCTTAAGCAGCAGCTTGAATCAGGCGAATTTCCTGCGGCGCTGGCAACGGCGCGAACGGCCTCCAACGCCGCAGACCGTAACGCCATTTTGGCACAAATCGCGAAGGCACAATCTGCTTCCGGCGATCGCCAGGCGGCTTTGCAAACCATTTCGCAAATCGACGATGATCGCGTGCTGACCGATACTCTGTCTGCCGTCCGTTCCCAACCATCGACCAAGACTGGCCACTTCGGTGGGAACCAAGCCGATTTCGATCCGCTGATCGATCTGATCACTTCGACCGTCGCACCACAGACATGGAGCGAAATGGGCGGCCCCGGAAGCATCTCGCCTTTCCCGGGTGGTGTTTACATTGATGCCCAAGGCGTTTTACGTCCGCTTGTGAAGATCGATCGCTCTGCAGCTTTATCGCAATTGCGACAAGTGTCACTCGAGCAGCACAGTGGCAACGACGTGCAACAAAATTCCGGACTGCGTAAAATTTCGTTGGTCCGGCTGGAACGGCAAGCACAACTACTCGCTGCACAAGGCCGACAACCGACGGAAGAAATGCAAACGCTGGGTGGCTTGCAGCGGATTAAATACGTGTTGGTTTATCCCGAACAGGGAGAAATTGTACTCGCCGGACCCGCCGGCGATTGGCGAACGGATTTCGAAGGCCGGCTGGTAAGCACGGACACAGGCCGGCCTGTTCTTCGGCTAGACGATTTTGTCGTGGTGCTGCGGCGAATGATGAGCGGACCCGGCGGCCAGTTCGGTTGCAACATTACCCCGACATCGTCCTCACTGGCCGCCGTAAAAGAGTTTGTCAACGAGTCGAATAAAACGCCCCTCAAGCCAGGACAGCGCGACGGCTGGCTCAAGCAATTACGCGAAAAACTTGGCCAGCAGAATATTGAAGTCTACGGCATCGATCCGCGGACTCGTGTCGGACTGGTGCTAGTCGAAGCCGATTACCGTATGAAACTCGTCGGCATGGGCCTGGAGGAAAGTGTGCCGGGCGTGCCAAGTTATCTCGATTCGATTGAAGTTGCGCCGGGCCAATCGCCGCCGCCGATGGATGTTTTGCGGTGGTGGTTCACGCTGAATTATGCTGCCGTGGCCGCGTCGACCGAGCACGATGCATTCGAGCTGCGCGGCCAAGGTGTGCAAGTTTTGAGCGAAAACGAAATGCTAACCGCCACAGGCCAGCAAGTTCATACGGGCAGCTCCGACGTTTTAAACCAGCAATTCGCGCACAACTTTACGAAGCACTTTGCCGATTTCGCCGTCAAATATCCGATTTATGCGGAGCTGCAAAATATCTGCGATATGTCTCTGGTGGGCGCGATTTTACGAAGTGAAAACTTGCCGGAAAAAATCCGCTGGCACATGCTTTATTTTGGCGATCCCGCGCAATATCAAGTACCGCTGGCAGCCGCGCCAAAAACGGTGGACACCGTCATTAATCATCGGGTCGTCAACAAAACGACGATCCTCGTTGGCGTCAGCGGTGGCGTACGGATCGATCCGAATTCACAGTTGAAGGCCGCCGCACTCAAAACTGACGACTACGGGCTGCCCGCCGAGCGACTTCACGATGCGCCGAAAAAAGATGAAAGGAGCCAGCGCTGGTGGTGGGATTAGTACAGACCGCCTCTGCGATCAGCGACTGCAAGATCCAAGCCGCATCATTGGGTGCGCGAGGGCGAGTTGGAAAACTTCAGCACGGCGGGATCTGGCTCCTGTGAATCAGCGCCCTTCGATCGCTCTGCCATGTCATCTGCTTCGGAATGGGCCAAGGCACCCAATTCAACTAAATCGTTGGCCTGATCCAACAAGTGCTGATACGCATTGTCCCATGAACGGTCGATTTCCAAAGGATCCAGATGTGCCAAGTCCAACGGGTTGACCGACTCTTGCTGAATGCCGGTTTTTGTCATGGCCGGAATGGTGTCGGCCAAGGCGGCCTCATCGGCGGCGAAATTCATGGTCCGATCAACTAGATACAAAGGCCTGCCGCGCACTTGGTCGTAAATTCGCACGACGTATTCGCCCAGCATGCTAATGCCCAGGGCGTTGAGCGCGGCGAAAAAACTCATGGTGACTAATTGCGATGTCCATCCAGGAATCGCCAAATCGGTAAACAGCCGGCAATACAACGAGTAGCTGCTTACGCCAAGAAATAGGATAAATGCTATCCAGCCCAACCAGGCGAACATCGTGAGCGGCAACGCTGAAAACGAAAAAATCGCCGTCTTCGCCAGTTGAAATAGTCCGCGGGCTGAAACGCGCGGCCGATCGTCGTATCGAGTGCCGCGCTCCACCGGAATTCCCGTCTGCGTAAAGCCCACCCACGACCGAAGGCCGGGCAAATATCGATCGCGCTCTGCAAGCGCCAATAAATGCCGCACGACTCGGGCGTCGATCAAACTGAAATTTCCTGCATCGACGGGAATGGGCGTATTGGAAATCGACGACAGGAGCCGATGAAAACCGGCAAACAACAAGCGTTTTCCGATCCACTCCTTTCGACCAACCCGCACGGCATAGGCCACATCGTAACCAGCTTGCCAGGCGTCTAAAAATTTCCCGATCGCTTCGGGAGAATCCTGCAAATCGCTATCCATCAGGACCACAGCGTCGCCCCGAGCGTGTGCCAGGCCCGCGTGAATTGCAGCCTGATGGCCAAAATTGCGCGACAAATGCACGACCCGTACTTCGGCGAACTGCCGCGCCAGTCGATCCAACGCTTCGCTGCTTCCATCGCGGGAGCCATCGTCGACAAAAATCAGTTCGAACGTGGTGCGATACGCCGTCAATGCGGCTCGTAACCGCTGGCACAACTCCAGCAGCACGCCCGATTCGTTATACACGGGCAGAACAACGCTGATCAACGAATCGGCAACCAGTGGGCGCGATGGAAGATTGACTGGTTGATTCATCTGGAAAATTTCAGACTGGGCCGTTTTGATTTGTGCGATAAAACGTCTCGAATTATTAAGCTAATCTCGACGCCGGATTGGCCATGCAACCGTTAGGAGCATTGCCACGATTAAACTTAGGCCAAAAGCAGAGGTTAAGCGGCCATATCGCAAACTTTCCGGCTGAAATTTCCAGTCGATTTGGTGCTCGCCGGGACCAACTGCAACGCCCATAAAGTCGCCGTCGGCCCTTAATACAGCAGCGGGCTGCTTATCGAGCATCGCCTGCCACCCAGCGTGATAACTTTCGCCGACGACCAAAAACTGTGGGGCCGGACAAGTTACTGCGAGAGAAATGTTGCCGGGTCGATCGGTAATCATCGTTAACGTGCCCGATGGTTTTGAAAAATTTGGCGAAGCGTCCGACGACTTATTACTCGTCGATGAAGCTGTCGCTGCGTCAATTGGTTTGGCGTCGGCCTGGAGTGCAAACGCATTTTTATCAACCAGTGCTTCCTGAGCGAGGGAAATATGAGCAATATCGGCCGCGGCATTCTCGGTTGGAATTGTCTTATCCACGAGCCATGCTCTTGGTTGCGGTTTGCTCAAACGCATCCAAAGTGTGCCGCCCTTTCCCGTAGAAAACACAGGTTCGCTCGGCACCATGGTTGTGCGTTCTCTTTTCGCCATCCAGCCAACGTGCCCGCTGTTTCTTAATTCCGTGCCGGCTTCGGCAGTTAGCCACGTCACACCGGCGGCACGCAAAGCAGCCGGATCGCGATAATCGAGCTGCTTTGCAGGATCGAGTCCTGCGTAACCGTCGACACGCTTCCAGCCGGCCAACGTGATCTCATCGCCTGTGCGGACCTTTTTTTGTCCCGGCGCCGCCTCCGTGCCATTGGCCAAGTCGAGTGCGACGCGCTGGGGAGGCAAGCCGGGCGGTACATCCACATTGGAAATGAATTTGGCCAACGGCTCGGTGTGGCCGAATACCGAGTAGCTCATTCCATAGCAGCCCAAATCGATTGCCGCAAAAAAAACGATCGCCGCCACAGCCCAGCGGGCACCGCCGGCTGCCCGCAAGACCAAACACACGGCCGCTGCTATCATTACCGGACCCAGCGCCACCAAGGTGAATGAACCGAGATATGGCAACCAGAATCCCAACGCCAGCAATGTGAACACTGCGCTTATTAGCGGCAACAGCCATAGAAATTGTCCGCGACTGCTGCGCGTTTCTGGCGAAGATGATTTTTCATTTTGCTGCTGAGGATTTCGCGTCGGCCGCAGCAGTTCTGCAAATCCTAAACTCGCCAACACAGCCACAGCCAGTTGGAATACAACAATCGCCCGGCATGGCAGCCGGAATTTATTCACTAGCGGCAAATGCTCTTGCAACCAGCCCAACGGACCGAGTTCGCCCATCATCCACAGGAGCGAGATGCCTGCCGTTATCAGTGCGGCGACCGTTAATGCATGAAATCGCCGGCGAGTGATTTTTCGATTGTATTGGCCGCCGCGGACCCGCCCGCCAAAGACCCACCATGCAGCCAATACAATTGGAACGGCGCCCATGTACAAACCGAGTTCATGCGTGATCCCACCGACGACTCGCGTGGCGAAAAGGTAGGGGGCCACCAATTGCATTAAATTCAACAGCGGCAGCGAACCTTGCGTGGCAAAATCGGCAGCAGCGTTTTCCTGGCGAACGGAATGCTGGAGCGCGTCAAATGTTGGCAATAACTGCACGGCGCCGATGACTGCACCTAGCAGCACCGCGAATAGCCACCGACACAATCCTGACGTTGCAGTCCGAAGCGATGCACGCTGAGCGAAGTTGAGGAGGAAAACGTATCCAGCTTCCACCGCCAGCGAAAACAGCACGTACTGCGGATAACCCAAAAGCAACTGCGATCCCGTGAGCACCGCCACGCCACAAAATGCCAGCCGGCGTTTTCGTCTCCACTCACCCTGCCCTCTCCCCGGGAGAGAGGGTTTCCTAAACATCACGTCGATCGCCCAAAGCAACCACGGCAAGTGGGCAACAATGGCGATGCCGTTCAAGTGAATCAGATGCAACAGATTAAAACTGCCGAACGCGAGTACCATCGCACCGAATCCAGCCGCCTCTGGCCGCAATTTCCAACGCCGCAAAAACAAATACATACCGACCAACATCAGTGGATAACTTAGCCAGCACTCCAAATTAAATGCCACCGAGAGTGGCAACGTTCGATACAACAGCCAGTGCAGCGGGTGATAGGATCCCAGTTGCCCCTCGCCGGTCAAGTAAAATCCGCAATACAAATCGGGACACCAATCAAATGCTTCGCCGTGGGCTAATTGCTGAGAATAGAACGACCGCATTGGCAGGTGGAACCAGCCCAAATCGTCGGCGGTATATACTTGCGCGCTGAGCAGTGGCCAAGCCAGCGCGCCGAGCAAGCCAGCAACGGAAATCAGCAACGCGACAAATGCAAATCGGTTTGTGCTTCGCGAATAAACGCCCATCGCCGGCGAAGCGGATGTCTCCAGTTCATCGGTCGAAATCGCCCACGAAAACTCGTCGTCAAGTTCTAGCACGGCATTGGTGGGATTATTGTTCATATGCTCATCATCACAAAAGTTAATTACGAAACTTGCACGCCCGGATCGATCGACAGGCCGCGCAAGTGGGGCGCGTCGATAATTCGGAATGGTTTGACTAACTCCTGCCAACGCTCGCCGCGCTGCTCAATGTGCGAATCGTCGATCGGTCCTAGTCGATCCGTCGCCAGCGCCAGATAACTGACGTTTTCCGGCCGCAGACCCATAATGCGGGCCGCCGTCGCATCGACCGCCGGGCAATTGGGACCGACTAAAATCAAACCCATTGGCTTAGGATTTCCCATGATTGGGCCGTCGCCTTCCATGCACACAATTCCATCGACGATGGCAAGCGATCGCGGCAGTGACGCATTAATGTCGTACACCGTTTCAGGGATGCCCGCATGGTGCAGGACATTTTTCGGCCAACCATAAACGATGCCGGGAATGGTGCCGTACAGATTCTTCATGGAGACGGTCATGCCGACCCAGTGATGGGTTTTCATTTTCGGCATGGAAACAATGTAATCAGCCTCAAGCACGCTGTGCGGAAAGTAAAAACCGCCTAACCGACTGGCGCGGCCCTTGTTGGGTGTCCAAGCGACTTGCTGGTAATTAAGATCAGCAAACGGCAGCCGCCCGTCGTCCAGCGCCGCCTGCATGCCGCCCTCGACCAATGCCATTTCGGTGTCGCGGACATGACCCGGGCCTTCTCCAACCGTCACATCGGCTCCCCAGTTGCGGAACACCTCGGCGGCGGCCAAAACCACTGCTGGGTTGGTTGTCATCTGTGGAGAAGTACGCGACGGCTCGACAAGATTGGGCTTCAGCAAAACTCGCTTGCCGCGAAATTGCTGCGGAGTGAATCTCGTGGCAAGTAAACCGTCTCCTATTGTTTTTTGCAGCGGACCATCGTAGCGCTGATTACGCGCGATAAATACCGGCTGGCGTGGCGTCAAAGCCCGTTTGATAAAAGGCAATCCAATCGCTCCAGCAACCGCGGCGCCGGTGGCAATCAACAGGGCACGCCGATCGAAGCCGGCCGGCTGTTGCGCATCGCTGGCTTTATTCGCAGCAATTGTGACCGAGCGATTGTGATTTTCGTAGGCAGGTGTCGTCATGTCGTTTCAAAACAATCTGGTAATCGGTGCACTCAGTGCTCGATCAGACTGCGTACTTGATTAATGGACATTCAATTCCCTGCGCGGCTAGCACCAGCAGGGCAAGCGATATCGGTGCGGCATCGCGTTTAGCCGTTCGCTGATAGGCTGCTTCCAGCCATTGTTCAGCCGCCGCAGGCCGCCGGTTGTGGGCAGTCAAGCCCAACAAACCGTAGCTCAGCGAGATCGGCGTCGTTTCCGCTGAAATTGTTTCGGACAGATATTGCAGCGACAGCTCAATGCGCGGATCGTTGATTTGCTCACCGGCAAGCGCGAGCAGTGTGACACCCGTGGGTTCCACCTGGGGGCGGAGCTTTTGACCCAACACAACGGTGTTCCCGAAATTACAACCGCCGGTTGAAAGCAACCGGTCGACGAGCAGCCGAACGCCTTCGCGGGTACGCGGATGGTCGGTCAAACCCAATGCCTTCAGCGCCAGGACAGACCATGCTGTCGGTTCCTGCCACGAATGAGTTCCCAGGACCCAAGGCCAACCGACTAATTGCCCGTTGTGACCGAACTCAGGAGAATTCTCGACGGTCTTGCCCACCGCGCCGAGAAGCCATTGCGATGCCTGCGATAGATTGAAACACGCCGCATTGGAGCCAATGCGATTGATTTTCGCTGCTTCTGCGGTGAAATTTCGCTGGAATTCCCGCCGAGCCGAGACTGCTGCGGCGAAGGTTGCCTGTGCGGTTGGCCACGCAGATTGATTTAACTCGGCAAAGGGCGCGATGCAGCCCTCCGGTGTCTGTACTGCAGCTAACCATTTTAAATGCGTTTGCGCCGCAGCAACTCGCCCCGCACCGATCAGCGACAAAGCTGCCAAAGCAGTTGGCTCCGCCGCGGAAGGCTCTGCCCAGTGGTATCCGCAAGGCGTACTTGCCAGGCGTTCGAGCGCCGCCGAAATCCAAGAGGTCAATGTAATCGGCGCCGTCGTCAATGGCATAAAATTGCTTACAATTGGAATGTAGAGTTCGCGCTGAACGCTCTCTTATTAATACGTGACCCATGCGCCACAATACTGCCAACAAAGAAAAGGATAGCTTTCTGCCGGTACATGCCGCTCAGATCATTCACTCTTCCCCTGCGAAAATTCAAATTCGCTCCTCTCGAGGACAAAGTGCCGAAACCAACGGTAGTTACGCGCCCTAAGCGAAAAACTTTTTCTAACTAGAGAAGATTTTCTAAACTTCTCGATTTGACATCGTGAGAAGCCGACATAGGTTTGATTGCACAGGCGGAGTCGATTCGGACTGCCGACGGCTCCGGCGTGTGACACGGCTTTCGGGTCGTGGAAAAGCGTGGCCTCCGGCCGCCGGACACATTTCCCAATTAACATCCGGCGCTCGGGCGATACGCAGATTCCGACTTACTGGTCCTTGAGCATCCTCGAAAAAGGCAAACCGGTCGCAAGGCCGGGACGCAAAGCGATGGGTCACCGCGCCGCAAGGCTCGGCGATTGCCACGCTACCGAAGGGATGTTGGACGCTGAACCCTCTTGCGGGTCATCGGTGGACAACTCTCAAAGTCGAGGCACGGGCCCGGAGTTGTTACCGTAAACCAAGGTTATTGCCAGGACGCCTCGGCAGGCGCCGGCCATAACGGCTGGCGTGGCGTTCCGGTAGTATCCGCAAACGCTCACGCCAGCGAACTAGGCTTGAGAGGTACGGAAGCTTGGCGCGCTGGCCCGGAGGGGCATATAAAGCGCTGGCTATGCAGTGTCGGTCGGTTTTTGGCTGGTGAAGATGGTCCTACCGCGGTGGAATATGCGGTGATGCTGGCGTTGATCGTGATCGTCTGCTTGGTTGCCATTGGTAACATTGGCACCAATGCGAACAACACGTTCACAAACATCGCGAATTCCCTGGCGGGTGGAAGCTGATTTCAGACTTGTGTAACTAGGTAAGTCTAATTTGATTGTTCTAATCCTTCTCCGGGAGGAATTGCCTGATGGCATATTTTCCGAATACAGTTCGTCGTTTTTTCCGTAGTGAATTTGGCGGTACGGTGGTGCATTATGCAGTAATGCTGGAATTGTTAGCAATCGTTTGCTTGGCAGCGGTCGGTTCGATCCAACATTAGTGCAAGTGCCCAATTTCATGTCGTCACCAATTTGCTGGCAAGTTACAGTTAACATTGGCAAACGATTTAAAATGATTAGTAGTCGGTAGTGTTTTTTCTTTTCTTGATTTTTCCATTAGATATGAGGGGACTTTCCGATGTCGAACACGTTGAATAAAATTCGTCGTTTTTTAGTTTCTGAGGATGGCCCTCCCGCGGTGGAATATGCCGTGATGTTGGCCTTGATCGTCATCGTTTGCTTGGCCGCCATTGGTAACATTGGCACCAACGCCAACAAGACGTTCACCACGATTGCCAACTCGCTGGCCGGCGGCAGCTAACGGCACTGGGTTGTTGTCTCGGGACACTGGGTGTCCCGGTATCTTGGTGATCAATTTGCAAGCCCAGGGGATCGTATCCCCTGGGCTTGAATTTTTTAACGATCCAAGCGCTGCCATCCACCGACAGCATCGCGACGGTTCGTACGATCGGAACCCATACCAAAACGACGTTTACCACGATCGCCAATTCGTTGGCGAGCGGCAACTAAACGTAGATGTTGACATTTTGCAGCGCCGACACACGCCAATCGGTCAAGCCGCTCTCAAACGAACTCAATTTAGTGAATCGCACAGCGGCGAGCGCGCAGAGAATGCTTTTTTGGCCTATGGTTGCATAGGGACCCTCGAAGTTCGCGAATTTTGAGTTTGGAAAAAGTGTAGCCATGCCCAACGCTTCCCACACGATTGCGTTTTTCAATTGAGAACTGCCCATGTATCCCACCATCCCTTCTGAGCTGTTTTCCAGCGCGTTTGAATTGGTGAGTTTTTTTCTCACGATGGTCGCGGTGTTGGTCACCCTGACGATCACGGCACGCGGTTAACCGATTTTCAAGCAGTTTATTCCCTCGCTGGAACTTTCAAAAAAAATCCGACATTTCACGAGCACTTTAGATTTAACATCCTCCCATGCACGATAATTCTTTCATTTCAGACATTGCGGCGCATTGGTCCGTGTGGTTGGTAGCGGTCACGTTGGCGGTGGCCGCCGTGATCGACGGTTGGCAACTGCGTGTTCCCAACTGGCTGACGTATCCGATGATCATCAGCGGTTGGATCTTCGGCGCGGCAACCGGCGGCTGGGCAGGCTTTGGAGAAAGTCTATTGGGCACGGTCGTCGGGCTGGCGTTGCTGCTGCCCGCTTATGCGATCGGCGGCATGGGAGCCGGCGATGTCAAACTGCTAGCAGGCGTAGGAGCCTGGGTAGGCGCCACGACCACATTTTATGCCTTTTGCGTGTCGGCACTGATTGGCGGCGTGATTGCACTGGCCATGGTGCTAGTACAACGCAATTGGAAAAAGCATCAAGAACAATTCCTGAAAATTGTCAACGAAGTGGTTACGATCGGAAATCCCAACGAGCTGGCCACCATCGCCGCACAACGCAAAAGCTCTATGCTGCTTTTGCCTTATGGCATTCCCATCGCGATCGGAACGATCACCTACTTTTTTTGGGCTGGACTCCTCCTATGACAACCCACAGCAAGTGCTATCACCGACGGTTGAAACGGGCAAATGCGGGAAGCTCGTCAAATCTACTGGCGTCTGATCTGGCAGTGGAGAACTTCTGCCGAACTTGCCGAAGAAACCGACGAGGCGCGGCCGCCGTCGAGTTCGCTATCGTCGCGCCCGTATTTTTCCTGCTCGTATTCGGCATGGTCGAATACGGCCGGATGATTATGGTTCAGCAAGTCATTACCAATGCTGCGCGCGAAGGAGCGCGGGTCGGCGTGTTAGATGGTTCACAGTTATCCGACGTACAAACCGCCGTCAATAATTACCTGATCGCCTCCAAAATACCTACTAATGTATCAAACGAGATTACCGTTACCCCCAACCCACCCAGCGGCCAAACCACGGGGAATCCTGTAACCGTTACCGTATCAATCCCATTTAAAAATGTCAGTTGGTTGCCGACCCCGCTGTATTTAGGTTCGACCACGTTATCGGCCACAGCGGTCATGCGGCGCGAAGGAGTGCAGTAAGGTTATTCCGAGATTTAAATCTCAAAGCACCTGTCTGAGATTTGACATTTCGACGTTTAGAACTTGGAGCGTAGCGACCCATGCGTCCTAAATCGTTAATTTTAGTACTCCTTGCATCGGGTTGCGGCCTAGTGGCCGCGATCGGGATTAATCAAGTGATGGCTAACCGCAATCAGGCGGCGCCGGTAATCGAAACTGATAAAATCCTCGTCGCTAATAAAGATATTAAGGTCAATGAACCACTGTCGGACAAAAACGTTCAGGTGGAAGATTGGCCCAAGGAAAAAATTCCGGGCGACGCGGTACGTGATTTAAAAGAACTTGATGGTCAGCGCGCAGGCGGCAACATCTTGGTTGGGGAACCGATCCGCAAAGCGAAGTTCGCCGTCGATAAGCGAATCGAAGAAATTCCCCACGGCTATCGCGTCGTAGCCGTGCAAGCCGACGCAGTAAGCGCGACTGGAAATTTGCTACAACCAGGCGACCGTGTCGACATCGTCCTGTCGATCAAGCACACAGGACCGCAGCTAGGACAGGGACAGGTCGCGAAAACCATTTTGCAAAACATCCGCGTGTTCGCCATCAACGAGCAATGGCGTCCCTCGGAAGGAAAAGATAAATCCGACGATTCGATTACCGCAAGGACGGTGTCTTTGTTGGTCACGCCTGACGAAGCGGAAACAATCGCTTTGGCCAGCGATTTGGGCCGCGTTCGCTTAGTGTTGCGAAACCCTGAGGATGAACAGGTTGCCGACACTAGCGGCAGCGAAGAGAACGAAATTTTACAGGCTCGAACCAAAGGAAATCCTCCGGAACCGGGCGCGAGCAAATCCGGCGGAATCCTCGATTGGTTAAAAAGCCAGCAACACCCTGCTGCGAAACAAGCCGCTGCCCCGGCGTCTGAGCCAGACGAACGCTTTACCATGGATGTACTGAAAGGCGATGAAGTCAGCCATGTTGAGTTCACGCGCCGAGGAAAAGATGGCCGCTGGACAAGTAGTGCCCAGGAGGGCAATGCCGCTTCGCCTGCCGCCAGCGTAACACCCAGCAGCATAAATAATCCGGCCACTCCGCCGACTTTATAAATCACACCGATCGGAATCGGCTGGCTCCGCATTTAAAACTGTTTATCGCATACAAGGAAGTAACTCGTCGATAAATTGGCCGCCGATTGAACTGGACTTTTACTGCCCACAACTCGTCTCCTTACGGATAGCGAAGAGAGGACAAGGATGTTCTCATACATTACACGGCAGATCTCTGCCGCGCGCCCGATTGCTGCGTCGTTAATGTTTTGCGTTTTGGCCCCCATTGCATCAGCGCAGTATTCGGCTGCGCCGCCGCCAACGACGGCGCCGATTCAGGCAGGCGGCTTGATTCAAACGTCCGGTACCATTCCGGTAGCCGGCTCTGGTCAAACGCCAGGTCTTCAAATGCCGTCCATACCGCAAGGTCCGGTTGTATTGTCAAGTCCGCCCGGACAACAAGGCGCCGCCGGCGACCTTACAGCCCCTTCCGACGCGCAATCAGGAAACAACGACCTGGTTCATCGCATCGTGTCTCCGTCGGAACGGATGGAACTGACCGTCAATTCCAGCCGCATTTTGAAGATGGAACAGAATATTCCGCGAGCTCAGGTCAACAATCGAGAAATCTTGGAGCTCACTGCCCTTTCGCCCAACGAAATTCAAGTGCTGGCAAAGAAAGCCGGCGTCACACAGATCAATTTGTGGAACGAAAAAGGCCAAATTTATACCGTCGACTGTGTTGTCTACGGCGATGCCCGCGAATTGGCCGAACTGCTCCGAAGCGAGTTTCCCGCTGCCAATCTGCGCGTCCGGCCGATGGCCAGCAGCGTGTTGCTAACGGGCTTTGTCGATCGTGCCGATCAGGTGAGCCAGATCATTCAAATCGCCCAGGATTATTACCCCAAAGTCGTGCCGAACATCCAGGTCGGCGGGGTGGCACAGATTATGTTGCACGTCAAAGTCGCGGAAGTCTCGCGAACGAAACTCCGGGAGTTGGGCTTTGATTTTGCCTCCATCAACAATGGCAGCTTCTTGGCGTCAAGCATTAGTAACCTGCTCGCGCCAGGTAGCGTCGTGGGAACAGCAATACCCCAAGCTGTGGGCGACACCGTTCGCTTTGGAGTGGTGAAAAACAATACCGCCTTTTTTGGTTTCCTTGACGCGTTGCGAAAGGAAGATCTGCTAAAGATTTTATCCGATCCCACTTTGGTCACTGTTAGTGGCCGTCCGGCGCAGTTCAAAGTAGGCGGCGAAATTCCATATCCGGCAAATTCAACTTTGAACGGCGTCAGCGTTGCATATAAGGATACCGGAATCACCGTCGATTTCGTTCCCATCGTTTTGGGCAACGGCAACATTCGCCTGGAAGTGCGTCCGATCGATCGCGAATTGGATCCCACCCAAAGCTTCGAGATCGCCCCTGGCGTCGAGTCTCCCGCCTTTACATTGCGGCAGGTCGATACCGGCGTGGAAATGAAGGCTGGTCAAACTTTGGCCATTGCGGGCTTGGTGCAAAAACGGCTGAATGCAGAAAAAGAAGAAGTTCCATGGCTGGGCGAATTGCCGTATGTCGGCGCCGCTTTCCGTAAAACCAGTCAGAAAGAGGAAGAAATAGAACTACTATTCCTCGTAACGCCGGAAGTCGTCCAAGCGCTCGATCCGTGCGAAGTTCCGCAATGCTTCCCCGGTATGCATTCCGAGGATCCAAGCGACTGTGAGTTGTATTGGAAAGGATTTAACGAAGTGCCGTCCAAAGGTCCATGCGGACCCTATGGCTGCTGCGCTCCATGCGGACCCGGCAGTTTACGTGAAGGCCCAGGCTACGGCCCTGAGGGCGCCCCTTTAATGGGACCAATGCCCGCTGGCCCACCTCCAACGGAAATGTACGAAACCGTTCCCTCAGGTGGCCCAATGCCTGCTAAGCCCACGTCTTCGGTAACGCCACAGCCGTCTAATACGCCAAGTGCGAACAATCGCTACAATCCTTCCTCTAATCAAGACTCGCACGCTCCAGGCATGTCGAATCGGCCCGGAACTGCGCCCGGCTTCATCGGGCCCGTCGGTTATGACGTATTAAACTAAGAGGCGCTGGCGCATAGCCTTCCGACGCGGCGCTGCGCCTCCGTTGTCCGACGGTAAAAGCGAACGGCGCAAATGACGAAACCATAGTTTATGGCATAGTCATATGAAGCAGTGTCACTCGTGCTTGCCTTCGGCGGCGTCAGGGGTGCTGTTAGGGGCCTGCGGTTTGCAACTATGACAAACGTCCTTAGATTAGCCATTGTCGATCCCAGCGATCCATCGCGGGAATCGCTGAAATCGATCCTGCTGGGCCTCGATATGGTTTGGCTCGAGGCCGAATGCTCGCGCTACGAGTTTTTTTCCGATGTCATTGCTCAAACTCACCCCGACATTGGCATCGTGGCGCTCGATTCTGATCCTGACAAAGCTCTCAAGCTCGTTGAGCAACTTGCAGCCGCGTCTCCGCAGTGCAGCATTTTAGTCGTCAGCGGATCGACCGACGGCGGCCTAATTTTACGTGCGATGCGCGCCGGGGCCAAGGAATTCTTGCCCAAGCCGCTGAAAATCGAAGATTTGGTCGGCGCGCTGGGCCGCTTAAGCGAAAGGCAGTTTGGTAAAGGGGAAGGTAAGGTTCGCGGCTGCCAGGTCATTTCAGTTTGCGGCGCCACCGGCGGAGTGGGCACAACCAGCTTGGCAGTCAACTTGGGCTGCGCACTTGCAGCCGATCAAAAGAATTCTGTCTGCTTGGTCGACCTCGACCTAAGCCTCGGCGATGCGGACGTCTTTCTGGACACAATCCCCGACTATACGTTGGTCGACGTCGCCCAGAATGTCACGCGGCTCGATTTCGCGCTGCTAAAACGTTCGCTCACGAAACATTCTTCCGGACTGTTTTTGCTGCCGCGCCCCGTTCAATTGGAAGATGCGGCTCAAGTCACACCGGAAGATTTACAGCGCATGATCGGATTGCTGAAAGCCACTTTCACGCATTTAATTCTAGATCTTTCCAAGGGTTACAACGCACTGGATATGGTCGCCTTGGAAACCGCCACCGACGTGCTGTTGGTCACACAGCTCGACCTGCCGTGTCTGCGAAATGTGGTCCGCCTGATGATGTCGTTCGGCGAAATCGAAGGACTGAAAGAAAAGGTCAAAATCGTCATTAACCGTGTTGGGCTGGATGCCGCGCAAATCAGTTCGAAAAAGGCTCAGGAAACCATTGGTCGCGAAATTTTCTGGGAACTACCGAACGATTACCGCACGATGTCGGAAGTACGAAACAACGGAGTCCCGTTGATCGAGCAAGCTCCCAAGGCCGCCATTACGCAGTCAATTGTCGAATTGGCGGCACACTTCACCGCCAGCGCGGTCTCCGAGAAGGAATCCGCCGAAGTCGACGAAAGCGGCAAGCGCGACAAAGGTCCCCGCTGGCGGAACCTGTTTAGCGGCAAAAAATAGCGGTGGATCGCCCAATCGAAGGCAATCCTCTGGGCCCGCCGCCTCTTTTTTTTACCGCGTTGCTTTTTCGCAACAATCACGCTGCTAACGGTGAGCTATGTTTTTTGGGGACTAGGGCGAAGCCGCTAGTTCTGCGATGGGCCCCGAATCCTTTACCCCTGGGTAATGCCGAACCATGCCGCCGCTAAAGACACCGCCGAACACTTCCCGCCCTGGCGAAAAAACTTCGTCCTCCGAATTTGAGGCCTTGAAGCGCCGCATTCACACCAAGCTGGTCGATAAGCTTGACTTATCGCGCGTCGGCGAGTTGGAAGGCGACGTTCTTCGGCGCGAAATCCGCTTAGTGGTCGAACACCTATGCGACACGGAAGACCACCTGCTGAATCGCAGTGAGCGTGATCGCCTCATCGAAGAAGTTCTCGACGAAACTTTCGGCCTGGGACCGCTGGAATTCCTCCTGAAAGACAGCAGCATCAGCGATATTTTGATTAACGGGCCAAAACATATTTACGTGGAACGCCGTGGAAAGTTGGAAAAAACGGCCGTACAGTTCCGCGATAACAGTCACCTGCTGCAAATCATCGACCGGATTGTTTCTCGCGTTGGCCGTCGCGTCGACGAAGTTTGTCCCATGGTCGACGCCCGTCTACCCGACGGCAGCCGTGTGAACGCCATCATCCCGCCGCTGGCGCTGGATGGCGCCGCGGTTTCCATCCGCCGCTTCGGCGCCAATCCACTAAAGCTAGAAGACCTGCTGAACTACAAAGCCTTCACGCCCGAAATGGTCATGCTATTGGAAGGCGCCATCAAGGCGCGGTTGAACATTATCATTTCCGGCGGCACCGGCTCGGGTAAAACCACGCTGCTCAACACCCTGTCGAGCTTCATTCCAGGCCACGAGCGGATCGTGACAATCGAAGACGCGGCAGAATTGCAGCTTCAACAGGAGCACGTCGTGCGACTGGAAACCCGGCCCCCGAACATCGAAGGGAAAGGCGCAGTCACCGCCACTGATTTGGTGAAAAACGCCCTGCGTATGCGGCCCGAACGCGTAATCATCGGCGAGTGCCGTGGCGCGGAAACGCTAGACATGTTACAGGCCATGAACACCGGTCACGAAGGATCGATGACCACGCTGCACGCCAATTCGCCGCGCGACGCAATTTCGCGTATCGAAACCATGATCACTATGTCCGGATTCGAATTGCCGCTGAAAGCCCTGCGGCAGCAGATTGCCAGCTCCGTCGATTTGATCATTCAAGCCAACCGTCTCCAAGGTGGCGGCCGAAAAATCACACACATCACCGAAATCACAGGCATGGAACAAGAAACGGTGGTGATGCAAGACATATATTTGTACTGTCAGGACGGCATTGATGAAACAGGCCGGGCGGTGGGAAGGTTCGAGTGCAGCGGCATTCGACCATCGTTTATGGAAAAGATGGAACGAGCCGGCGTGCGACTGCCCGCCAGCGCGTTCCGACAAAGAACCATGTTGCAATGCTAGTGAGCACCGATTGCAATGTCTCCCCTATTAATTTCGATTCTCGCATTTTTTGTAGTTGCAGCCCTGGTGGGCAGCGTGGCGATGCTGCTGCGCGGCGAGGAAACGACTCGCAGCGAAGATCGCCTGGCAGAACTCACCGCCGGTAAATCGGGCAGCGGCAGCAAGAATATTCTGCAAAATGCCGGTGTGTTGTCACAACCGCTGGATGCGACCCAAGGATTACTTGCGGAGTTTCTCAGTCGATTCAGTCAACTCAGTTTGCTGTTTGTGCAGGCCGATACCTCGCTCACGCCAGCTAAGTTTTGCGTGATCAGCGCCGGCATGGGTTTCGCCGGTGCGGTCGCTGCGGCTGCGACCGGATTAAACCCGGGCCTAGTCCCCATATTTTTCGTGATGGCGGGCTTGTTGCCGCTGATCTGGCTAACGATGCGCCGGCGTCGGCGCTTGAAAAAATTTGGCAAGCAATTGCCCGATGCCTTGGAACTCATTGCTCGCGCCCTACGGGCCGGCCATAGCTTAGGCGCCGGTTTCAATTTAGTTTCCAGCGAAATGGCCGCCCCCGTCGGCATGGAATTTCAGCGCTGCTACGAAGAGCAGAATCTTGGTATTCCCTTGGACGAGGCCCTGAAGAATTTGACCGACCGCGTACCAAATCTCGATTTGAAGTTCTTTTGCACGGCCATTGTTCTGCAGCGGCAGACCGGCGGCGATCTGGCGGAAATCCTCGACAAAATTGGCAGTCTAATTCGCGATCGTTTCCGCATTTTTGGACAAGTGCAAGCGCTCACCGGCGAAGGACGGCTGTCAGGCATCGTGTTGTTGGCACTGCCGCCTGTGCTCTTCGCCACCGTTTATTATTTGAATCCCGATTACGTGACGGTCTTATTCACCGATCCGATGGGCAAAAAAATGTTAGCCGGTGCCGTGATCATGCAGTTGTTAGGAGCACTGGTGATTCGCAAGATTGTAAATATCCGAGTGTAGGACCTGTTACTGATTCCCGCTCACCACGAACTGCTTATGCCCATGTTTCTCGTTGCTGCTCTGATCACCTTCGAAAAAATCGTGCCGCTTGCAGTCTTCGGGCTGTTTGCAGTGATCGTGTTTTGGGTGTTGAACGTTTTCGCAGGTGACACCGATCGCACGACAGAGCGGCTGGAGGAATTACGCAATCCGCACCGCCGGCGTGAGCAACTGATTAAATCCGGGAAAAAACAGGACGCCGTTTCCAAAATGCTGGAAAAAGCGACGCCAGTCCTGTCGGCGCCGCTTCAACCGAAAACTGAAGTCGAAACCAGCAAGCTCCGCCAGCGCCTGTCCAAAGCTGGCTTCCGAGGTGATGCTTCCGCAGGAACATTCCTAGGATTGAAATTCGCGGGCTTGATGGCAGGTCTGTTCATGGGTGGCGGTGGTACGTTGATCTTCATGGGCGCTAGCCGCGACTCGCTGATCTATACTGTCGTGATCGCAGCCTTTTTCTTTTACCTCCCGGATGTTGCCTTGTGGTTTATTGGCCGGAAGCGCATGCAAAACATCTTCCTCGGCCTGCCCGACGCTCTCGACTTACTGGTCGTTTGTGTGGAAGCGGGCTTGGGCTTGGATCAGGCAATGCGCAAAGTGACCGAAGAAATGCGACGCACTGCCCGGGTCATTTCTGAAGAATTCGGCCTATGCAACTTCCATTTGCAAATGGGCAACGCTCGAAACGATGTGCTCCGCGATTTGGGAGAACGCACCGGCGTTGACGACCTGCGCAGCCTGGCAGCCATTCTTATTCAGGCCGACAAATTCGGCTCCAGCGTGGCCCAGGCGCTGCGTGTACAAAGCGATTCGATGCGCACCCGCCGCCGTCAACTGGCCGAAGAAAAAGCCGCCAAAACCGCCGTCAAGTTGATTTTCCCCCTGGTGATTTTCATCTTCCCGGGAATTTTCGTCGTGCTGGTCGGTCCTGCCGCTATCACGATGGTCCGCGAGATGTTCCCGGTCATGCAGGGACGCAAGTGAAGCACGAATCATCGAGCTTCAACTTTAACATCTGTTAAGCTGTCCCGCTTACAGTGACGCTGCCAGTTCTTCTTCTGGTAGCGATTGCACGACCGATTGCAGAGGATGCCTTGTTTATCTACCGATAGGTGAGGTAGCGCCCTCTGCTTTCGTTCCTCGCCCCCTGGCCGACGCCACGCTGCGGCCCTGTCAGAACAATCAGGAGAACGCCGGTATGACCCGCCGAAGATTGGCTCTCACCATTGTCGTCTTGCTTGCTGCCGCCGTTCCCGCCCTGGCGGGCGGTGAAGGCGGCTACCAGCCGAACAGTCCCTGGCACAATTTTTGGGTCAGTTGGCACCGCAACAATGCCTGGCCGGAACCGTTTACCGACGTCGACACGGCTAGCGTTTGGAATATGGTTGACGCGCAAGTCGCCAAGGGATGGGAAGTCCAAGATCTGCTTGGAGATGCGCATTTCGAAGCTGATAATACCAAGCTTTCCGCCGCGGGCCGGCTAAAGGTGCACGCAATTCTGACGCAAAATCCCGTCGCTTTCCGCACGGTGTTCGTCGCCCGCGGATGGACCGACGAGATTACGGAGAAACGATTGGCAGCAGCCCAACAGGCCACCGCTCAATTGGCGCAAGATGGTCCGATGCCTGCAGTGCTAGTCAGCAATTCGTTACCCGCCACCACATCGGCCGATTCCGTGGCGGGCGTCTCCGCCTGGTACGCCGGATTCCAAACCACCATTCCCAAACCGCAGACAAAAGCCTTCCAGCAAGACGACGATTCTTCTGGTAGCGGCAGCCCGTAAATGGTGCAAGCCGTTAAAATCGCCTCATTCCGCGACTTCGGTTTATGCGGACTCTTGGCGCGTGTCGATTTATTTTGATGAGACCGCCTATTGGCAACCAGGCTGCTAGCATGGGCAGCATTGCCGTTAGGCCGCGATAACCCGAGGTGCATTGTGCGATTCGTTTCGCGATTAATGTTGGTTGCTTGCTGTGCCACGCTTACCGGCTGCACTAGCTGGTTTGGCGGCTCGTCTTTGTTTAGCGCTAAAAAGTCGACCACGTTTAGCTCCAACAGCACTGCCTCCACGGAGCCTTCCACAACAACCAGTTTCTTTTCAAAAAAGAAACCAACGCCCGATTTGTGTGTGGCAACCGCCCGACTGTGCGAATCGCGGGGCGACTTTGCCGGGGCCGCCTCCCAATACGAGATGGCCCTTAAAACATCGCCCGATTACGTTCCCGCTTTGCTATCGTATGCCCATCTGCAAGATAACCAAAACAAGCTCGCCGAAGCCACAAAACTTTACGAGCGCGCTGCAAAAGCCAATCCCAAGGAAGCCGGCACCTACAACGATTTGGGCTTGTGCTTGGCCCGCCGCGGGATGGCTACCGACGCGTTAAGCGCATTGGGCAAAGCGGTCCAATTGCAGCCCGACAAAGCTTTGTATCGAAACAACCTTGCGGTGGTGCTGGTCGATCAACATCGCCCCGACGATGCGCTGGGCCAGCTTCGCGCCGTCGATACCGAGGCGGTCGCCAATTACGACCTAGGCATCCTCTTGGAACAACGTAAGCAAGACGTCTTGGCTCAGGCCCGCTTCCAGCGCGCTTTGGAATTGGATCCGCAGTTCACTGAAGCCCGCCTGTGGAACGAACATTTGGCGAAGCGCGCCGCGGCATTGGCTTCGACACAACCTTCGCGATCTCAACAAGCTCCGCCGCCGGAGACCCGCCTCGCCAGCGTTCCAACCACCATGCAAAGGCCAGGTTTGTATAGCGGACCGCCGAATATTGCCGCTCCCGGACCGCAGACAGGTCAAGCTGCCGTCCCGCCCATACCGGACACTGCGCCTCGCATCGCCAGCATTCCATCGTCGATGCAAAGGCCCGTCGCATACGGTGGCCCTCAACAGCCAGCCGAAACCGGTTCGCAGCCAAATGGCTCCGCGGTCCCACCCACGCCGGAAAGCCTGGGAATTCACGCGTTGCCGCCCGTGCAATAACGTGCTACCTAGCGATTAACGAATGAGGCAAAGCGCAATCGTTCTAGCGTCTGATGGGTGCTTCTCCAACGCTGCCACGATTCAAGCTCGCAGCGTCGCCTCGTGTGCCGTTTGGCAAGCCGCCACGATTTGATCTCGTACCCGATCGGCTTCGGCGTTGGTCAACGTTCCGTCTTTGCGCCGCAAAGCAATGGTCAAAAGCTGGCTTTTTTTCCCTGGCCCCAATCGCTGCGGATCTCGGTAAGTGTCACGATACTCGACATTCTCTAATTCCGTTCCGGCAGCGCCACACACTGTAGCGGCCAAATCGGCCCAGCGTACTCGCTCGTCCACAACCAAATTCAAATCGCGGGTGACCGATGGATAGCCGGAAAGCTCGACCGCCCGAGGGACAAGCTTGGCGATCGCCTCCAGTGCATCGATTTGCACTTCTGCCACTGCCGTTGGCTCACGTAGTTCAAATTTCTTGAGCGCCACGTGACTGACCTCGCCAAGATATCCAATCCGCTTACCCCCGACGCGAAGCTCCGCCGCCCTCCCCGGCCGAAACAGTTCGTGCTTGTAATCGACAACGTCCAGCAATGCCGTCGAGCCGAGCCGTGACAAAATCTGCTCCAACACCCCCTTCACCGCAAAAAAATCTCCGCCGCTGGTAATGCCAAGCATCAACGACTCATCAGGCAATGATGCCTTCTGCGGCAGATAAACTCGCGCAATTTCAAACAATTCGACACGCAGATTGGCCAGCGATTCGTTGTTCCGCCGTGCTTCGAGCAAGCTCGGAATCAAGCTCCGCCGCAAGCGATCGGCTCGCCGCAGCACGGGCGTAGACGAAACGATCGCCGGCGCATCTGTCCAGGGGCTGAATGCGTCTGCCGCTGCTGGTTCGACCAAACTTACCGTCATCGCCTCGTCCACACCAGCCGCCACCAACGCTTCTCGAATTTTTCCGAGTACTCGGTCGCGGTCGGTTCGATGGCTGGCAGCCATCGGCACGTTCACATCCTCGGGAATCGCGTCGTACCCATGAACACGGGCAACTTCTTCGACCAGATCAATTTCCCGCGTCAAATCTCGCCGCCAACTCGGCGGAATGACTTCGAGTGTAGCCTCTTCCGTCGCCCTTGGGAGAGAACCGGGGCGAGGATGCCCGGACCGTTCTTCCCGGTTCCCTAGCGCGGTCAAAATTCGCCGCACTTCAGCCGCACCGATCTCGATTCCCAAAATCCGTTTCAGTTGCGCTAGCCGTAGCACAATCGCTTCGCGTTGCGGCGGCTTTCGTCCGATGTCGATCACACCAGCCGTCAATTCGCCGCCGGCAGCTTGCAAAATCAGCTCGCACGCGCGCCGACTCGCCCAATCGACTCCTTCCGGATCAAGTCCTCGTTCAAAACGATACGACGAATCGCTATGCAGCGCCAATTTGCGGGCAGTGTTGCGAATCGAAAGCGGATCAAACTCGGCAGCCTCGATCAAAACGTCCGTCGTCGACGTCGTGACTTCAGTATTTGCGCCTCCCATTACGCCGCCTAAGCCCACAGCTCTGCTGTGATCGGCAATCACGCACATTCCCGGTTCCAGGTCATAAGTTTTGTGATTGATCGCTTCCAGCCCTTCCCCCTTCCGGGCTTCGCGGACCACAATTTCACGACCGTCAAGTTTTTGAAAGTCGAAAGCGTGTAACGGTTGACCGCACTCCATCAGCACATAGTTAGTAATGTCGACCACGTTGTTAATCGGCGCGATGCCCAGCGTCGAAAGCCGATCAATCAACCATGCCGGGCTGGCTTGCACCTTGACGCCGCGAAGAACCCGGGCCGTATAGCGATAGCATAAATTGGGGCAATGAAGCGTTACTTTCGTTAGCTCACTAACCGCAGCTTTTGCTTGTTGCGGCTGGGGATTGGGGATCGTTAGCGGAATGCCAAACACCACTGCTGCTTCGCGCGCAATGCCGATATGCCCCAAACAATCCGGCCGATTGCTAGTCACTTCCAAGTCGATCGTCAAATCGGCACCGACAGCTTTCGTTTCTTCGTGGTTCAATCCAGCGAGCATCAGCCGCCGCTCGAACTCTTCCGGTGGCATCGAAAGCGGCACGTATTGTTTTAACCAGTTCCAGGAAACAATCATTAGAAGTGCCGCAATAATGAAGAGGGGCCAATCGAATGCCATGGGGCAATCGGGGCAGTGTAGTCGATTGCCAGCCGCGCTCAAAGCGGGGCAGTTGATTCCGCGAACGCCTACGCCAGCCGGAACGCCCCTGCAATTCGCGAAAAAATGCCATAGAGGCCAATCAAAGTTATCGCTACAATCCCCCGTCTTTTCTGACGGCGTCGGGCGACACTGATCGTCCCAAGCGGCATGGATTCGCCGCGACCACAATCCGCACAGCAGCTCACAGCACTGTGCGGGCACCGAACACGGAGGTTCAGCAATGGCATGCCAATTATTTCAATGGTTGATTGCCGGCGAAGGTCCCTCGACGCTCCAGCACGCTCTCGTTGGAATTGGCTGCCTGCTGGCCTACGATGCGTTCAGTCGCTGGCGAAAGCGCCGCCATGAGTTGCGGATTAGTGAGGCGGGCGCCGACACCACAAAGCAAATTCGATCTACTTCCGACCGGGAAGAGCAACGCCGCGCCGCCTAGCGCGGTCATCATGCTGCGCGAGCTGGACCATCGAATTTGCCGAAAATCATCCTGCCGGCGCTTGTCTGCAACACGCTTGTTACCGCAACACGTACCATTTGGTTCAGATGCTCGCGCCCGCCTTCCACGACAACCATCGTACCGTCGTCCAAATAGCCGATGCCTTGCCCGGCTTCCTCTCCCGGTTTAACAATCCGCACTTCAGTTGCTTCGCCCGGCAAGTAAACCGGCTTCAGCGAATTCGATAGATCATTTAAATTGATGACTCCCACTCCATGCAATTTGGCGACTTTGTTCAAGTTGTAATCGTTCGTCACCACTTTTCCACTGAGATGCTTGGCCAATAGCACCAATTTCATGTCGACCGGCTGACCGGCAAATTCCGGCAAGTCGCGATCAAAAATCTGCATATCGACTTTGGGATTCGTGCGCAGGCGGTTCAAAATGTCGAGCCCACGCCGTCCGCGGCTGCGCCGCAGTTTATCGGAACTGTCGGCAATGCCCTGAAGTTCCGCAATCACAAACCGCGGCATCACAAGTTGGGTATCGAACACTTCGGTATCTACCACATCGGCAACCCGGCCATCGATCACCACACTGGTATCCAAAACGTATGGCCGCCGCCCCTTCACTTCCTTCGAAAACTCGACATAGGGGATAATAAAACGAAAATCGTCTTTCGTTTGGATCAACAGCGAAATGCACGTGTAGCAAATCAGTACGCCCAAGGCGAACTGTGTCCAATACACAATTTGTTGTGCGTATTGGGCGTCGCGGGCCGCCAAAGTGGCCGGATCGGGCAGAAGCGGTAAGAGTGCCAGCCGAACGACATACGTCAGCACCACGCCCACCAACAGGCCAAAATAAATGGCCGACATCGTGGCAATTTGCTTGCGGCGAACAAAAATGTCTAATGCAATCACAACGCCGGCGGCTGCCAGACAGCCCACGAACACCATCCACGGTATCCAAACCGGTTCCTTGGGCAACAACGAAGAATTAATCAAACCAAAGCCCAGTGCAATCGCCATGATTACCAGCAGCGATCGCAAGACGAAAAGCGCAACGGTTGGCATGGGTATGAATTGGCCGAATCCCGCAGCGCGGTCGCTCGCCCAAACCGTCTGACCATCCGCAAGCGCCGCAGGGATGAAATTGATGGTCGCAAAGTATAAATGTCCGGACCCTTCCCAGAGGATCACCGAGATTAGTCCGGCTACATTTATTCTAGCAAGCGACCAATCGCTCACCTAGCCGTGGGGATCACTGCCGCCAGGAATATGCGATCAGTTCAGCCGGCAAAATTCATACATCGGCAGCAAAACCGCTATTCCCCCAGAGTCATTTTTGCCGCAGCGGCAACAAGAATCACCAGCACCACGGTGATCAGCAGAACGCCTAGAATGGACCACGCCATACGGCGAGTTTTAGCAACAAACTACGGGCTGGCAAGCGCGACTTACCCCACAAGGGACGTCTACCCACAAGGGGACACTGGCTGCCGCTACCAATTCAACGCGGACTGCGGCGGAACATGTCGTCCGGCAATTGCCGCTCCACCACGCGTCCGTATTCCTCGAGTGTGCGCCGCTGACCCACGGTGTGCCAGGGGGCGACGTCCGCCAGTTCCGGCATAATCTCCAGCAATTGGTCGCAAAGCATTTGCACTAACCGCTTCAGCGAAGGAGTGTTGGCCTTTTCCGCAATGGCGGCCACCGTTTTCATCACTTTGACCATCCGTGCCCGTTCCATCACTGGAGGCGACAGCGGCGATTCAGAATCGACGAGAAGCTCAGCAATGGGCACGTCCAAAACTTGTTGCCATTGATAGAGCACGCTCAATGGCAGATCGGTGGTTTCTTCCTCCTGTTGCCTAGCCACGGCAACATCAACATTCAAACGGCGGGCAATATTTCGCTGCGAGATGCCTTGTTGCCGCCGCACAGCGGACAAGCGATGAAAAGGACGATCATTAGCGCGCCCAGAGGTGGAACTGCCATTCCCATTCAGCGCACTGGTCGGTACGGAATTCCATTCGACGATGCTCATAGCAAGCCTAGCTCCTAGTTGTCGATCAATGATGAAAAGAACAGAGAAGAACAATCAACGCCGATAACGGCGCAAATTTCCACTTCCCAAGCGAGCTTTCCCCAAGCACTGCTGCCGAAACTATGGTTGACGACTCTCTTGCCTCGCCTCTGCTCTTGCTTGCAGCACGAACATCGTTCTTGTCGTTTTGCTGTCCGTGTAGAGCCCGCTATATCTTAGTGGACTCCAAACGACCTAACAACTAAAGCTTCTTCTCTGGCCACAGGTTAGAATTACGCGCAATGAACACTACGCGAAATCTAGATGATAGATGTCCCCTAGGCGCTGACCCCGCTAAGTTTTACGCCCCAGCAAACACTTAGTTTTACTCACCGGCAAACTCTGCTTGCACTCCCAATCTCGTCGCGCAGACAATCAATAATGGTCGCGACTCCGTCTCCGATGATAATCACCAGATTCCCGATACGCAAGCCGCTTCGTTACCACTTTTATAGAATGGGAGTTGAACTTTCAAGAACCCGCAAAAAAGGTGGCTCAGCGGCGATCTCCAATCATGGCTTCGGGAAAGTGCTCGTCAAAAACTCGATAAACCGGGGTCCGCCGCGTCGTGAAACAGAAAACGTTACACGCTGGCATTGCCTTCTGCACTGGCACTGGCAGCTATGCCACTCCGAGTACAGATTTCCCGCCATTTCCAAGCGCCACGCTCATGAATTGCCATAGCCAATGGCACTGCCAGTAAGCGTAACAAAAGTGCCAAGCCGAAAATGGCCGCATAAGGACTGATCGCCGCCAACCCAAATCGTGGCATTGACTATGTCTAGCTGCAGAGCCCGGCGACGCTGAGTTGGCGTAAGGCGGTCGGCCATGAGAATTCAAAGCCTGCGCTGAAATGAAGGATCACTTCCGCCTACTTTCCTGCCCGTGATTGATCAATTAGCGCCGCCGCTCCGGCAGCCAGAAGTTGCTCGGCCGCCTGACGTCCAATTTGAACCGCATCGGCGGCATTTCCCAGCAAATCCGCATCCAAACGATGGGCGCCGTCTTTATTGAGCACGCAGGCTGACAAGTGCAGCCGTCCGTCGTCTTCCAGCCGGCCCCAAGCGCCTACTGGGGCTAAACATCCGCCACGCAGCGCCGCCAGCAAAGTGCGTTCGGCCAAGACCGATTGATGCGACGCCAAATCGTCAATCTTTGCCAGCACTTCGCGAGTGCTGCGATCGCCCGATCGCGCTTCCAGCCCCAAAGCCCCCTGTCCAATTGCCGGCAACATCACCGTCGGCGACAGCACTTCCGTGATCTGCGCAGCTAGATTTAACCGTTTCAGACCCGCCTCCGCCAGCACCAACGCATCGAACTGTCCATCGCGCAACTTTTGCAGCCGCGTATCGACATTTCCGCGAACATCGAGCATCACCAAATCCGCCCGGGCGTGCAACAATTGACTCCGCCGCCGCAAACTGCCAGTGCCGATTTGGGCCCCCTTGGGCAACTGATGAAATAATTTTGCTTCCCGGCTAATCAGAACATCAAAGGGCGATTCCCGCGCCGGCACAGCCGCCAACCCCAATCCTTTGACCACGTCGGTCGGCAGGTCTTTCAAACTATGAACGGCTACATCAATCCGTCCGTCGAGCAGCCACTTTTGCAGTTCTTTGGTGAAGACTCCTTCCATACCGAGCGACTCCAGCGGAGCCTCTCGTTGCTGGTCGCCTCGTGTGACAACGGTGACTACATCGCATTTCGTACCATATTCCGCCAAGCGCATCGCCACCCAATTGGCTTGCCACAAAGCCAAGGCACTACCGCGAGTGCCGATGCGAATGGTTCGATTCATGCTAATTCAGCGTAGAGGTGGAAAGGGTTCGCCGGAAAACTACTTGGCGGTGTTGTCTTCGTCGGCGTCCTGCGTCGCCGGGTTTAAGGAACTTGTCGAATCCGCATCGGTAACCGTCAGTTGATGGGCCGGCAAAACTACACCGCAACTGATGATGAACTGCAGCGCCTGGTCGATCGTCATGTCGAGAGTGTGCGTTTTGCTTTGCGGAATCATCACCGGCTTGACGGTAAACAGCGCCGGCGACGTCGGCAACATCACCGTCACACACGGCTCGCGCGCGGCCGCATTCACATCCGCCACCGCTTCCCCCATCACTAAACCGACGCTCCATAATCCCGGCCGCGGATATTCGATCGCCACCACCTGCTTGTAGTGCGCAGGCAAAACTTCGCCCAAGTTTTCGCCGAACACAAAATCTGTGACCTGTTTCACCGCAGCGTACACCTTTCGCACAATCGGCAACCGCAAAATTCCCCAATCGAACCAGCCGCCAATTTTCGCGGTCAAAAACTTCCCCAACACGTACAACAGCAAGATAAAGACACACAAAAATACCGGTATCACGATTTGCGGCTGCAAATATCGCTGTTCGACATAGCGGCGATAAACTTCTTCGCCCGTGGCCGGCAAAGATTCGTCCTGCCGATTCTCCCGGAACCAATCAACCACGCCGGAAGGCACATATTGCCCACTAGCAAGTCGGCTATAAGGCCGGCCATCTTGCATCAAGGTCGTTTGATTCGGCGCAGTATCAGCCGGCGCTTCGTGGACATCGGCCATTGTCCATACCAGCACTTCTCTGGCGGACAGTTCCACCGGCTCCAGCACATACGTTTCAACCGTGTTAATAACCCACACCAAAATGACAACGGTTAAAATTGGCGGCAGTAACAACGATAATCCGCGCAGCAACACACGGCGAAACTTTCGCGGTTTGGTTCGAACACGACGTCGTGCAGCCGTATTACTTGGCATGTTCCGAAGTTCATTCACCGCAGGGTTTGAACGATGTTTTGCGCCGTAGCACACTGATTATATACTGTGCCAATTTTCCTGCGCCTTTACAGGGCGTCGTCGCCGATGCCCCGCGCCAGAGCGGCCACGCTGACTGCTCTGGCGCCGCCCTGCAGCAAAGTGCTGGCCGCTTCAGCGGCTGTGGCCCCCGTGGTAAGTACGTCGTCGACCAACAACACGCACCGCTGTTGAATGTGCCGCCTCGCGCCGAGCCGGAAAGATTTCCGTTGCTGCAAATGTCGCTCCGACGGGTTTACATCCACCTGCAGCGGTGTCAGCCGCGAACGTTTCAATGCGCCCATTCTTAGCGGCACGTTCAAACAGCTCGCCAATGCTTCGGCCACTAGATCAGGACCGTTCGTTCCACGTCGGATCCGGCGCAATCGGTGCATGGGCATCGGCATAACCACCTCGACTCGCAGATTTCGTAAAGCCTCGGCATGTGTTTCAAACAGCAATCGTCCGAGTGCCAACGTTAAGGGTTCGTTATGGGCCCGCTTGGTGCGCAGCACCGCCTGGCTTAGTTCGCCTCCATAACGACCCAGCGCCACCATGCGATTCCACGGGAACTCCGTCCGATTGCAATGCACGCATCCATCGGCTTGCGCCGCAAGTCCATCCGCAGGAGCGCCGCAGCGCAAACACCAACTGCCAACCGGAGGTGCTAAACTCCGCCGGCAGTCAAGGCAAAATGCAATTTGGTTCTTGTAATTTACATCCGGTGTCAAATCGATTTGGCACCAAACACAGCGCGGCGGATAAATCAAATCGGTAACAGCTTTTCCCACCCTTGGCAGCGCACGCCGCCAACTGCCGCCCAATGCGTAAACGCCCCGGGAAAACCAACCGGCAGTTTTCACACTATCTCCGTTCACCGCCTGAAAATCCTCGACTTCAAAGTCAGCGATCCGCGGGTCGGCCTTTGTCGCCGACATCATATCCGGTCTGAATTCAATGGCAATCGCCCGTGCCAGCATCCGATCGGCCTTGACCCAGTTTTTTTTGGAACCGATTATGCGTCAGATAAAACGCCCCGCTTAGCGGAATCGCGCAATCAACCGCCCACCGCTCACTTTCACTTTAGCCGTCCCGCCGCCATGCGAATTCTCGATCGCTACTTATTGCGGCAGTTTCTGCAAAATTTCTTTATCTGCTTCTGCAGTCTGACTGGCCTGTACATCGTCATCGATGCGTTTGCGAAGCTAGAAAGCTTCATGCACTACCCCGGCAATTTGTGGGTCAACATGGGCAAGTACTATGCGTACCAGGTCGTCGGCTTCTTCGATCAGACGAGCGGTATTCTTACGTTGATTGCGGCAATGTTCACGATCTCCATTTTTCAGCGTTACAACGAAATGATCGCTTTGCAGGCAGCCGGCGTCCCCAAGGGGCGAATCATCAAGCCAATCGTGGCCGCGGTGATTGCCTTCACAATACTGGCGGCAACGAACCGTGAACTCGTCATTCCAAAAATCCGCGATCACCTGCAGACCGGAAAAGCACAAGATCTGCAAGGCGAAGCAGCCAAAGAAATGTTTCCCCGCACCGACAACAAAACCGACATCATTCTCCGCGGCAAATCCACGGTAGCCAAGGAATTGCGAATCGAAAAACCAGCTTTCGCATTGCCGCCGCAGTTGGACGAATATGGGAGGCAACTAATCGCAGCCAACGCCTTTTATGAACCGAAAAACGATCAGCATCCCAATGGCTATTTGTTAAAGGGGGTCACGCAGCCAAAATTGATCGCAACCAAACCGTCGCTAAGTCTGGACGGCCAGCCGGTCATTTTGACCGCTCACGATTATCCTTGGCTGTCGCCGGATGAATGTTTCGTCGCGAGCGACATCACCTTCGAGTATCTGGCCGGCGCCGACGATTGGCGCCGCTACGCATCGGTACCCGAGTTGGTCGCCGGCCTCCATAACCCCTGCCTGAACCTCGGTTCCGATGTTCGCGTGGCGATTCATGCCCGCGTTGTCCAGCCGGTTTTGGACATCGTCCTGTTATTCTTGGGCCTGCCGCTGTTGCTGTCCCGGCACAGCCGGAATGTATTTTTTGCCATAGGATTGTGTGTGGCACTGATCGTCGGTTTTTACATCGTGGTGTTTGGGTGCCAGTATTTGGGCTCTAACTACCTGATTAGTCCGTCGCTGGCCGCATGGCTCCCGTTAATGATCTTTCTGCCGTTGGCGGTCTGGATGAGCAACCCGCTACGCGAATAATTGATAGGTCGAATATTTGAAGTCGGAGGTGCGACCTTCCGAATTACCCCGTCCGACTTCCGCCTTTGAAAAACGGATAGATCTCATGTCGGCATCCGCGTCGACACCATGGCTTGAGGGGCTGACGATTCCGCAGGTGTTGGATCGAACGCTCGCTCGATTCGGCCAGCGCGATGCGCTAATATTCCCGCGACTCCCGCTCCGGTGGAATTATCGACAGTTTGCCGATCAGGTTAATCAAGCAGCCCGCGGCTTGTTAGCGCTCGGTATCGGCCGGGGTCAGCATGTAGCAATTTGGGCCACGAACCTGCCGGAGTGGATCGTGCTGCAATTTGCCACAGCCCAGATCGGCGCGTTGCTGGTAACCATCAATCCCGCCTATCGCGCTCACGAGCTGAAATACGTCCTCCGCCAAAGCGACGCGGCGGTCCTCGTGTTAACCGATCGCTACAAGTCATCCGATTACTTCGCCATGCTCGCCGAAGTATGCCCCGAGATAAACTGCCCGGCGGCGTCGATCGGGACGGGCGTTTGTACCAAAACATTGAACTCGTCCGATTTCCCGCAACTTCGCCACGTCATTGCCATCAAAGGCACCGCCCCGCCTGGAGCCCTTACGTGGCAACAAATGCTCCAACTCAGTAGCGCCGTGCCGCCGGAGCAGGTCCGATCCATCACACCGCAGTTAAAACCCGATGATCCGATCAATATCCAATACACCTCGGGAACCACCGGATTCCCCAAGGCCGCCATGCTGAGCCATCGCAACCTGCTGCTGAATGTTTTTTATTCCGGCCAGTGTCAACGGCTCACCGAGCAAGATCGCATTTGCATTCCTGTGCCGTTTTACCACTGCTTCGGCTGCGTGCTGGGCACACTGATGGCCGTCGCCTACGGCGCCGCAATGGTCATCCCCAACGAATCGTTCGAGCCCGCGGCTGCCCTCGACGCCATCGAACAACAGCAGTGCACATCGCTCTACGGCGTCCCGACAATGTTCATAGCCCAATTGCACGATCCTTCGCTGCCGCAGAGAAATCTAAAGTCGCTACGCACCGGAATTATGGCCGGCAGTCCGTGTCCCATCGAAACCATGCGCGCCGTCGTTAACACGCTGGGTTGCCGGGAGATCACGATTGGCTACGGCCAGACCGAAGCCTCCCCCATCATCACACAAACACGCGTTGACGATCCGATCGAGCTGCGAGTGGAAACCGTCGGTCGTCCACTGCCGGATCTGGAAGTGAAAATTGTCGACCCGACTACGCAACAAATTGCCTCCGAAAATTGCCAAGGCGAACTGTGTGCCCGTGGCCACTGCGTCATGCTCGGTTATTACAACAATCCGGCGGCCACGGCCGAGGCCATCGACCCCGACGGCTGGCTGCACACCGGCGATTTAGCAATCCGCCTGCCTTCCGGCTATTACAAAATCACAGGCCGCATTAAAGATATGGTCATCCGCGGGGGCGAGAACATTTATCCGCGCGAAATCGAAGAATTTTTATTTACCCATCCGGCCGTAGAACAAGCGTCGGTTGTCGGGGTGCCCGATCCCAAATTCGGCGAAGAACTTTGCGCTTGGATCAAACTCAAGCCTGGCGCCGCGATCAGCGAAGACGAAATCCGCGACTTTTGCCGGGCCAAACTGGCCAAATACAAAGTGCCCCGTTATGTAAAGTTTGTCACTGCATTTCCGCAGACTGTGACCGGAAAAATCCAAAAATTCAAAATGCGCGAGCAAACGTGCAACGAACTGGGCCTTAGCGAACAAAAAACGGCTTGACTATTGGAAGGTCTTCTTTGATTCTTCAAGGACTTGCAAAATCGGCTGCCAGTTATTTTTTCTGGCATGGTCGTCATCTGTAAAAAATCGGTCGTCAAACCACCGAAAGCCTGGATCTTTTCGGGCTTCGCCGTTGCGTTTCGGCTTCGAGATATATTCGCGGAAAAGTTCGTCCACTCTTTTGGTTAGTTCACAATACCTATAAACATAAAAAACTGGCAGTATCCCATCATGCAATTTCACCAGAACGGTAAAAGCCGTCCCTGGTGAATCAGACGGATTTTTCTGACCGCCAAACTTCCAGCCTTGCGTGTTGTTTACGGAACGTGTTTTAACTTGAATGGAGATGGCAGCTGTTCCTTTAGGGTTTGTTACTACAATGTCGAACAGCGGATTGTTTTTGGGCGTCAAGAGCGCCAAATAACCCTGTCGGCAAGGCTCAGCACAGACAAAGTATTCACCCGCAGTTCCAACAAGATTGTGTAGGGCATTCTCTGGCATCGCGTATTTCGCAAATGTGAGCTTAAATTAACTAAAGCCTAAAATACTCTGTTTTTGCTCGCTGACAGGCTACTTCTTCTGCTGTTTCCGATACATCGCCAGCGCGTCTCGGATAATCTTCAGCGCCTCGGGCGGTCCCAGAAACTCTTCCACTTCCACGTGCTTGTTTTCCAGCACCTTGTAATCTTGGAAAAATCGTTTGATTTCGCGTTCCGTGTGACTTGGCAATTCAGTTCGGTCGTGATATTCCGCCACCGCCGGGTCTCCCACATTGACGGCCAGAATCTTATCGTCTGAGCCCTTTTCATCGCGCATCCGCATCACACCAATTGCACGCGCAGGAACAATGGTCATGGGATAGACCGGTTCCTGTCCCAAAACAAGCACATCCAGCGGATCCCCGTCCTCGCACAAAGTGCGCGGAATGAATCCATAATTAGCCGGATAATAAACCGCGCTGTACAGCACTCGATCCAGCCGCAGCATGCCGGTTACTTTGTCGATCTCATATTTGTTTTTGCTCCCCTGGGGAACCTCAATGACCACAGGAAACGATTGGCCAATCGATTGCTCGTCTACCAAAATGTCGTGCAGGGGATGCATGCCGGCAGTTTAACACATCGCATGCCATGCCGGCGACGGGGCCACATGTTGAAATGAACGCTCCGTTCTGAACAATCTCAACTGGCACTGCAAAATAATGTCATTCAGACTGATCCGTCCCTCGCGGACCCGGCACTGCGGTCAAACGGCGATGAAATACAAGTGTTATCGCCAATCCGAGTATGCATCCTGCGATGACTGAAGCTGCCCGCTTCACGGCGGCATCCCACGGATGAGCCCCCGGTTCGTGCAGCATAATGATCACCGCGGCCGCCAGCGCCGAGCGGCTGCCCGCCATCAATCGGCACACTGCACACAGCACAATCGTTAGCACCAATGCCGCGCACAGCGTGATAAAATTCGCGGCCCCGGCCTACATGAACAGCAAGCTTGTGGCACTGGCCAGCAAATTCGCGCCAATCCGGATCGCGGCCAGCGGGACCGCTTCCGCGCTGTCCGGCGTCAGCACGAGTATCGCCGACACCAACGGCCAAATGATTTCCTGATACTGAAATACTCGCGCCAGCCAGAACACAATCGCCACAGCGACAATGCATTTGGCCATGTACAACAGCAGGTTTTTGCGCTCCGAACTCATGGCGAGATGATAATCGCCAATCGCCCATTCAATCAATTCGGAACGCGAGGCCAGCGCTACCGCTTCGAGCCCCCGAAAATACCGCCCAAAACACCGCGTAGAATCTGCCGGCCAACTTGGCTGCCGACAGTCCGAGCGGTCGATTTCGCCATTGCCTCCACCATCCCTTGACGTCGTCCGGAGCCCCATAATATTTCGCTCACCTCAGCGCCAATGCCCGATGGTTTTCCCGCCGGCGCCTTTCCCTGCGATTGGCCGGCCGGCGCGGCTTGTGCAGCCGACGCACCATCCGCGCCTTTTCGCGCATTCAACATTTCGTAGGCCGATTCGCGGTTCACTCGCGTATCGTATTTGCCGCCGACCGGGCTGCGCGATCGCACCGCGCTGCGTTCGTCAGATGTAATCGCTCCCATGCGACAGCGCGGCGGGCAGACAAGCGTGCGCTGCACCGGCATCGGAATCGCCTGTTCTTGTAGCGTGGAAACTAGCGCTTCGCCCACTCCAAGTTGCGAGATGACTTTCGCCACATCCAGTTTCGGGTTAGCGACAAACGTCTCCGCTGCCGTTTTCACAGCTTTTTGGTCACGCGGAGTAAACGCCCGCAGCGCATGTTGAGCGCGGTTGCCCAATTGGCCAAGTATTTCCGTCGGAATATCGTCCGGAAATTGCGAACAAAAATATACACCCACGCCTTTAGACCGAATCAGCCGGACCACTTGTTCCACACGTTGCCGCAAGGCAGGCGGCGCATCGTTAAACAATAGATGCGCTTCGTCAAAAAAGAACACGAGCTTCGGCTTGTCGAGATCGCCGACCTCGGGCAGATTCTCAAACAACTCCGACAACAGCCACAGCAAAAAGCTGGAGTACAGCCGCGGCTTCAATATTAACTGATCGGCCGCCAGAATATTGACGACCCCGCGCCCGCTCATATCCGTCCGCATCAAATCCGCCAACTCCAGCGCCGGCTCGCCAAAAAAGTTATCACCCCCGTCACGCTCCAGCGTGACGAGTGCCCGTTGAATCGCGGAAATCGACTGCGTGCTCACCAGCCCATAATGGGTCGAAATATCTTTTTGATTCTCGGCCACGAAGCTGAGCACCGCTCGCAAATCGTCCAAATCCAACAACAACAATCCACGGTCGTCGGCCATTTTGAACACGATTTCCAACACGCCTTCTTGCGTGTCGTTCAGTTCGAAGATTCGCGCCAGCAGCGTCGGGCCGACTTCGCTGATTGTCGCTCGCACCGGATGTCCCGCTTTGCCGTACAAGTCCCAAAAAATGACCGGGCAGGCCTCGGTTGTAAAATTTTCGGCGCCGGTTTGCGCTGCTCGTTGTATCAGCTTGTCACTTGGTGTTCCCGGAAGCGCAACGCCTGAGACATCCCCTTTCACGTCCGAGATGAAAACCGGCACCCCCATCCGCGAAAATCCCTCTGCCAACACTTCCAGGGTAATGGTTTTGCCGGTTCCGGTTGCGCCCGCAACAAGCCCATGACGATTGCCGTATTTAGCGAGCAACTGAACCGGCTTGTCCCCTTTGCCAATGAGGATGTCGCTCATGTTTATTTCTCCCGAAAGTGTGGCGAATGCCCCCGAGGCTTATGCCGGAACTGGACGAAAAGGGACCGGCGAAGAAACCAATTTACCTTTCGCCGGTGGGAAAATCGACAACCCCGCATCCAAAATGCAATCAAAAAAGCCCACGGGCTCAGCCCGTGAGCTTGTAAAACGTATGATGCTCTCCACAGCAATTGCTGATGTGCCAGTTTGGCCAAGCCAAGCAGTTACGCCATTACTTCACTTCGCGGAAAATCCCCGTGGCGTACCAAATTCCATTCGTTCCTTCGCGGATGTCGTAACCGTAGCTGGCCTGCCGGGCTTTCACGGCGTCCCAATGCCCAGGCGACTGCCGCCAACTGGCCACGCAATCGACGCACGAATCCATTAGGTCTTGATCGGGCCAACTTTCGGCCACCACTTCTACCGGCATGCCTGGCTCGCCGCGTCCCAGCAGCTTGCTAAGGATTCGGTGAAAGCGAGATTCCCAATCTTGATGTCCTTGTACGTGAATTTGCGCTTGATAATCGGAATGCGCGGTCGCTTCCGACAACAGGACGGGATTCTCCTGTCCCACGGTGCTCGCCGGATGCTCCGGATGAATGCGCACCGCCAAAATCATGCTCCGTTGCGTCAGCGTCCCCTCCGGCAAATTTACCAATGTTTCAATCTGCTTCGGGTTGAACCGATAATACTTGCCCGGCGTAAACGGCAGCACGCTAACCACGTAGCCAAAGTATTCCGAATTTTCATGCGCCAAATCAATAACGGCGATGCCGGGCCCTCTATGCAGTTCCGAAAAGGCCGCATGATCGAGCAGCCGAATTGTTTTACCCTTCACGCTGATTTGCGAATCAATCGGAAGCTTTGTCAGCACAAAACCGTCCAGCTTTTCGCGCACCGCGGGTTGATTAAGCGCCTGCTCGATGTTCACTACGGAATCGCCAGCCGCCGAAGCCTCGGCGCGCTGCTGATCCGAAGGGCGATAGAAATGAATTAGCATCAACTTCTTTTCTTCCTTCGCTTGCTTCATCGCCTGGGAATAGTCGTCCATCCATACCAAACTCTGCGGTGCCGGCGACGAATCGCTGGCCGTGGTCGCCGCCACGGTTGCCAATATGTCGCTCCCATCAACCGCCGCACTAGATTGAGCATCTGTTGCAATGGCAGCCGGCTCATCGGTGTCCTCTACGGCAACTCCAACTCTGGCTGACACGAGTAATGAAGTGGCCGCAATTACCGGCAGACAAAAACGCAAGCTAGCAGCGTAGACGTTCAGCACTGACTTAATCTTATGGGTCACCATAAAAGCCTCCTTACAAAACAGGGAACTTTGGGAGCCGTGTAGGCTCGGCAGGGATTGCTATCACCGAAAGGGCTAGCCAAGGCCGTTTCTAAACCGTGCGACTCGAAGGAATTGCGATGCTGATCCCGTACGTCAGCGTCGAAGTAATGGGGCGGGTTCGAGTGTTTTGCTAGCAACTAAACATTCGTTAATGGGGGATATTAACGCACTATAAATAGAGACAGACAAGGGGGATATTTAAGCAATTTGTTGAAAATAACAAGATTTTAACGGCACATTTCCAAACGATTTGACTACCAAACAGAACCCGGCTCAGTTGGAATTTTCGATTGCTCTTCATTATTCCAAAGTGCGTTTTGGTATCTAAAACCGCGGCCGTTCGCTTTGATTTTTACAGTCAAGCAAAATAGGGTGTTGGCGTGGCCTGGGATTTCGTGGTATGAATTGACGGCACACACTTTGCGCATTTTCTAGGGAAGGACGAACGGATGCGATTGCTACCCCACATTTTTGCTGCCACGGCGTTTGGCATTTGTTTATTGGTTCTCTCCCATGTCGCTGCGCAAACTCGCACCGGCGAGCAAGTGCAGCAAGCGCTTTCCGAACAGGACGCCTGGCTGTCCGGTCAGAAATATGCCGAAGGCTGGAACAAGTATCTCAAAACGCCTGAACTCAAACAGCAAATCGAGCAAGGCGCCGCGGCCGATCGTGATGTGGTTCGCAGCATCCTCGGAAAATACGAGGCGCACGAGCCGGGCCTGAAATTGCCCGATTTCGCATCAACTCGCAAAGCGCTAACCGATTGGCTCGCCGCGCTATCGCAACCAAAACTATCCAATCTGTCGGCGCTCGCCCGCCAGGCAAAGGGCGAATATAAGCCCGTGGCCAAAGGCGATGTCCTCACCCAGGAAGTTAGGCTCGAAGCGGCGGTGCGCAGTCTCGATCGCTACCTGAAAAACTCCGGCGCCAACGGCGACGGATGGCGCAAGTATCTGAAGCTCGACGAACTGCAGGACCAATTGAAAAAGGAATTGTCTGCCGATCCAAAAACCCTCAGCGCACTGGCGGCAATCTACATATCCGGCTCTGCAGGACTAGAACTCCCAAAGTTCACCGCTGTGGCCAACACGCTGCAATCCTACGCCGATCTGCTGGCCGCATATCAGAATTCTGAAGCCAAATCCACGAACGATAAAGACCTCGATGCATTGGCCGATATGCTCGACGCCGCGGCAAAGAAGCCAGCCGACGTCAATCGCCGCCAACTCGGCGAACTGCTCAATCGAATTGCCGCCTCTGGCCAATCGCCGGCACTCGTGGCCGCAGTGCGTGGCGAACTTGCTCAGCCCAATTTATTGGTCCACGTTTCCAAAGCCATTGTCGCCGGCGGAATTGACGATCAAGTGAACGAAGATACCCCAGTCAAAGACGTCATTCTTGGAACCGACGTCGTCGGCAAAGGGCATACCACGGGCCAGGTCACAACGTCGCTCGTCCCCAATCGCGATCATGCCGTCGTTCAAATCGCATTGAACGGTCAAACGAAAGCTCGCACGGTCGGCTATCACGGAATCGTAACAGTCTTCAGCCATGGTACAACTTCGCTGGCCGGCACAAAGACCGTCAATCTTGATGCCAATGCTTTCACCGGCGATCCGGCCTCGGCCGAGTGCTGTACCAATAACAACATCGACTGCATCGATGTCTGCGCTGGTCCGCTCATTACGCGAATGGCCACTAAACGTGTATATGCCAGCACGGGCGAGGCACAAGCAATCGCCGGTGAACACGCAGAATCGCGATTGGAAGGCCGCATGGACTCCCGGGCGGCCGCCATGCTCGACAATGCGAACCATTCCTTTAACGAGAAGTTCCGCAATCCGCTCACGCGGCGCGGGGCCTTCCCGCAGGAACTTTCCTTCAGCACCACCAGCGACTGGCTGAACGTAGTCGGCTTGCAAGCCCGGGCGAATGAACTAAGTGCCACCGTTTCGCCGCCGAACACGGCCGCAAACACGCAGCTTTCGATCCGCGTTCACGAGTCGCTCGTGGATAACATGAATGCCGCCGTCATGCCGGGCAAAACTATCCGCTCGCTTGCCTATCGCCGTTCGGTCCGCGACAGCGCCGGCATGCGCTACGAGCCGGCCGAATTTAACGATTTTTTGCTAAGCATGCGCGAAGCCGCCGCACCCGCTGATCAGCGTGACAACTCCTTAGTCATACCGCTGGATCAGGTCCAGTCGCTGATGAAAGACCGCTATCAAATCAGCGTTGCGCAGGCCGAGTACGACGACCTTTCTCGCGCCTTGTACAACGCTACATTGACCCAGCAACAATTCGACCACTATTTGGCCGGCTTATCGCGCGAAACAATTACCTACGACCAGGTGAAGAAATTCTTGGCCGATGCCAAGCGCGGCGACGTGCAAGTCAATTATAGTGCGATGACGTTTGCCGACGAGCGTCCGGTAGAAATCCAATTTCACGATGGCACCGCCCACTTGGTGCTGCGCATGAAATCAACCACCCAGCCGAATTTGGGCAGCGATGGCAAGCCAGTCATCAATCCATATTCGGCCGAAATCAATGTCACCTACCGCCTCACGTTGGAGGGCGGCGTCGCTCGGGCCACGCGAGTCGAAGGGGAATACAGTATCAAACCGATTCCACTGCCGGCCGATGCGGAGGCCAATCTTTCGCTGCGAGAAAAAACCCGCCGCAGTACTCTGCTTACCAAAACGCTTCCCCGCCGATTCTTCGGCGTCGGCGAGGCCAGTAACGAAGACACAGAAGCCGGCACCGAGCCGATTTTTCCTGCTCAATTAAAATCTCAGGGCCTAACACTGCGTGGTCGCTGGCAACGCCTGGGCGAACTCCCCTGGACGCAATTGATCGCTCAGGACGGCTGGCTCGCGCTGGGCTGGACGCTGCCGGAGCATCCAGGTGCGACGTCCACCGCGATGCTCACGGAAGACGTGCATTAATAATGCAGCGCTACGTCGAAATCACATTCGATTGTTTACCGCTGCGTTCCATTTCGCGGCTTGATATTCCGCTCGATGCTTCGCCCCGCTACCGTCAGCGCTGCGAAAATATTAAATCGGCCATCGAGACGCACGGCTCGCACAACACCTACTACGTGTACAACGCCCACTGCGTGTTTCATCTCACCAACGCCGACGAAGTTGGCATGCTCGAATTCGCCTTCGAGGGTACGGTGTTAACCGATGAAACCGACCAGGAGACCGCGCACGCTCATTTGCAGGTCAAATTAGAGCGCGAAACGTGCGAATGGCTGACCGAGCCGGTCGTCGCCTGGTTCAAAGACACCGTGCCGCGCGCCGTCATGGTCGAATTCAATCGTTACATTGCCGCCGGCGATCTGGAGCAGGCCAAACGCCGCATCGCCGCCCTCCAAGCCAAAGCCGACCAATCCGGCGGCTACATGGGCATGTATCTTTAACCGCCGATCGAATCCTCCTTTCGCGCCGCTGAGAAATCTCGCTCACACGTTGCCAAAGCCGCAATCCACTGGCTACGATTGAGGAAAACTGACTCGGCCAGATGCGACGAAGCGCCTGATTCTTGTCTCCGGCCGATTAGCCTGTTTCGGCCTCAAACCACTCACTTACTCACCACTCAGCTACTCACCTTCCCTCATGCCCATTCTGCGAATTACCGACGCCAGCGGCACCAATGTTCTCCCCTTGGAGAGCGAAACGGTAACTATCGGTCGCGGCCCGGGCAACAAAGTCATTCTCAAAGATCTGGCCGCTTCGTCGCGGCATGCGCAAATCATCAAAGAGGCCGACGGCTGGACCGTCGAAGATCGCGGCAGCTTGAACAAAACTTTCGTCAACGGCCAGGAGGTGCAAAAAGCAAAACTATCCCCCGGCGATCGTATTCTCATCGGCTCGACGGAAATCCTATTTGAGGCAGGCTCCCCGCCCCCTTTGGAGGCTACCCGGCCCGCTCTGAAAGACGGCCCCACACATTCAGGCTCCGCCGGCTCCGGCTATGCCAGCTCCTTTCTGCAATCGATCGTTTCGGAAGAAACTGATCATGCCGGACACCACTCGAATCCGCTTTTACAGTCGCTCGTGATCGACGACAAATTAGAGCCTGACGAGCAAGGTTCCAAATTCGCCTTTCTCCGGGCCGACGGCGGCAGTGTCGAGGAAGAAGTTCGCACGATGATGTTCGCCACGCAACTGCAGCCCCCGACAGCCAGCGGCTCAGAATTACTGCCCAAGCGGCCGGGCGAAACCGTGGCTGAAATCAAACTGCGGCTAATCCAGCGCGTGGGCGATAAGTTGGTCCGCATTTTCGATCCGAAGCAGTTGATGGAAGAAATTATGTCCATCGTCATCGAGAGCACCGGCGCCGATCGCGGCCTGCTATGTCTGCTGGACGAAAAGAATCAACCCGTCCCTATTGCGATGCGCGGCTTAGAGGAGCAACCAGTACGCATTAGCCGCACCGTACTCAAACGGGTTACGGAAGAGCGCAGCGGCGTACTCATCAATCAGACCGGCTCAACCGCCAATATCTATCATTCGCTCGCCGAAATGCAGGTGCACTCCACGCTCTGCGTGCCACTATGGACCGGCGACAAGATTATCGGCCTGTTATCACTCGATTCTACTCGCCTCGAACGAACTTTTACGCAGCAAGATTTGGAAGTGCTGCTGGCCATTGCCCATCAGGCGGCGCTCGGCATCGAACGAGGCCGCCTCAGCCAATTGGTCGACTCCGAGCGACAGGTTCGCGACTACTTAAGCAAGTATTTGGATAATCGTATTGTCGAACGCATTACGCAGCGGGGCGACGGGGCCGATCCCCTGGCGCCGGCGGAAAGGGTCGTGACCGTACTATTTTCTGACATTGTGTCATTCACCAAAATCAGCGAAGGCTTGGAACCGGGCCAGGTCGGTAGCTTCATCCGTGAATATTTAACCGCGATGACCGAAATCATTTTCGCCCACGGCGGAACCATTGATAAATACATTGGCGATGCCGTGATGGCCCTGTTCGGCGCACCCGTGCCTGCAGATGACAGCCCGGCCTCGGCCATTCGCGCTGCTCTGGACATGCGCGATCGCGTGCGCGAATTTAAGTCGCCTGGAAAGAGCACCGACCCGTTGCGGGTCCGTTTCGGTATAAACACGGGCTTGGTCGTAGTGGGAAACCTCGGCTCCGCGCGCCGCACCGAATACACCGCCATCGGCGACGCAGTGAACGTGGCCTCCAGACTGCAAACGTTCGCCCGCCCCAACGAAATCTGCATCGACGAGGAAACTTACGCCAAAACAGGCGGGGCCTTCGTGGTGGAAGAAATCGGAACGGTGGATGTGAAAAACCGCGCCCAGCCGATCGCCGTTTACAAAGTGCTGCGGGCAAAATAGCCGCGGCGGCATTTTACGCCACTTTGCTACTTAGCCGACGTTTTCGCCAGCCATAGCCGGCCAGCGCCAGCGTTCCCAGGGCTGCTAACGTCAGGCTGCCCGGCTCCGGCGTAGCCACTAATTGGTAGTCGCTCCGATCCGCTGGCTCTGCGCCGGCGGTAAACACGGCTGCAGCACCCGCTGTCGAACTCAATGCGGTGCCAAGTGTGAAGTCCGGACCATTAGGGTCGCCAATCGACATGGTCAGGTCAACGGTCAGATCGAAATCGGTACTCCCTTCCACGGTGAACGGAATCGTTGGCAAACCGGTCAAGCTGGTTCGCTGCAGAAGTGAGTTTTTGGGGTCGGGAGTCGTCTGGGAACCGACCATATAATTGATAAAGTCACCGGTAAAACTTACTGAGCCGTCGGCATGAAATACGGCTTGGCCATTGAATAAGGTCTCATTCAGCCCTGTCGCTGCTTGGTCAACAGATGCCAATACCGTGAAAGTCACGTCGAAGAAGGAACCTACCTGAGTAGTAGTCAATCCGCCATTGCTCCGAACGACCTCTTGCGAAGGAAGCGCGGCGCCATTCAAAAAGCCAGACAATTCTGTAGAGGAGGGAGTAATTTGGTCCACGTCGCTGCTACCCACTGCTGGAAATGCAAATTGCATAATTACATTCTGTGTCGGATTACCGCTGGTGGGGATGACCTGCATGGTGACGGGCCCCGTCGGATCGGCGTATGCCGTGGTTATTCCGGAGGATCCGGGCGGGACGAGAACGATAGAACTTACCGTTTTTTTCGCAAGTCCCCCGCTGATGCTGTCCGAGACGCCGGCATAAGCGTAACTGGTCGCGCCGCTGGCGGTGCCGCTGGCGGTAGCCGTAACGCTCAATGGGGGATTTCCCGGCAACGTATGATCTAGCGAGGTGGCTGTCTGCGTGATGGTTCCGCTAATTAATGGCGTGGTGGAGAACGTCGCACCCGCTTCGGTATCGGTTACCTTGGCTTCCAACTTTACAATGGCCCAGGCGCGACCAACCAATCCTATCGCGGCAATCATTACCGCGGTTAAACCAATCCGTGCAAACCGTAAGCCCTCGGAGTTGTTGAACATGGCACATTTCCCCTGTTGCAGTACGATTTTGTTTACCTCCAGATGCGAAACAAACGCAGCGGAGCCAAAAATCCGATCGATGGCGGGTGGGTCAAACACGCAGATATTCCTACCTGGTCAGCCACTTCAGGAGGAATTCCAAAACTGATTAATTCTGTTACAGGATAACGAGCGGAAATTTCAATCCGACCGCAATTCGGATTGAGCCGTATTAACTAACACGGACGTTTGTTTCGTGCTACAATAACGTCCAGTGTGTTTTTCAGAAGAGGTTATAGACTACGGCCTTGCATCGCTGTACCAGCCGATGATCTTACACACCCGATAGGGCGAATGCAATTAAAAATTGCTGAAATTCCTTAAATTAGGATTCGCGCCGTGACCCCAGCCACTCCGGATCAACAGTTGATACAGGCTTATCGCCAAGGAGACCAACAGGCGGCCAGCGCGCTGTTCGAGCGCTACTATACCCGCCTGTTGGAACTCATTGGCCGGCAATTGGGGTGGCAACTGAAGGAGGTGGCAGGATCGACCGACGTGGCCCAATCGGTGCTGCGAAGTTTTTTCTCACAAATTCAAAACCACAGTGTGCAGCTTGGACCCGACGACAGCTTGTGGCCATTGTTGGTCACCATTGCCTTAAACAAAGTACGCAACTTGGGAAAGTTTTGGCAGCGGGAAAAGCGTGATCCCGGTCGACAGGTGCCCTTCAACGCCGAGAATGACCCACTGGAACACGGGCCATCGCCCCACGATGTGGCCGCCGTGAAGGAGCTAATTGGCCGGCTTTTAGAGCCTTTTTCGGACCGTCGACGTCGGATTGTCGAACTGATTTTGGAAGGACAACCCGTCGGCGAAATCGCCGTCCAAGTGGGAGCCACCCAGCGGACCGTGTACAACACTCGCCGGGCAGCCGCCAAAATTCTCCAGCAACTGCTCGCCTTGGGGCAAGAGCCTGTTGGCGGCTGATTTTCTATCGGCTTTCCGATTTTCTCCCGCGAAGTTGCTCTTTATTTCGTGGAGGAGCAAGAGTGTGCAAGGGATTGGCTTTTCGACGGGCACAGCAAGTGAAACAAACCAAGAGCCAATGATGAATATACAAGCCCGGCTGTTAGGAAAATCGCCTGTCGACTTCCTGAATCGGTGCTCAGCGCGAACCGGTCGGAAACTTGCGTGCGCGGACCCCTCCTGGAATAATCGTGGTAATGTACATCGGGGATAGCGCAAATCGGGGATTCTGCTAGGTGCGTTTAACTCTTAGGTGCCATCTGATATGAAACGTCGGTCTGGACCACAATTTAAGCTGCGCCGATCCATCGAGCGACTGGAGGACCGAATCCTCTTGTCCAGCAACCCGCCTCATAACACGATCCAACTGGCCGTCCCCGAAACGTTGGTTCCCAATGTAACCACCGTGTCGGGATCCAACGACAGCATCGGCTCACCCGATGTAATCGACGTGAACGACGGTCCCGCCAACATACCCGGGAGCATCTCCTCAACCGGCGACGTCGATTACTACATGTTCACGGTCACGCAACAGGGCTTGTTCACGGCGCAGGTGAACACTCCCGGCAGTAACTTGGATAGCCAGCTGACGCTGTATGGATCGGACCAGCAACCGCTCTTCACCAGCGACGACGCAACCCTCGGCAATGTCGATCCCTCCCTGCAAATGCATTTGGTGCTCGGATCGTACTGGCTCCGAGTGGAAGCCTCGCCCGCTGCGGCAGCGGGAGCAACCATCGGCGCCTACACCCTCTCCACAACCTTTACACCCGCGAATTCTCCCTTCGCCCCGCAGCCCACTTTCGGCCTTAACGATTCTTCTGGGCTTTATCCCTACGCAATCGCCTCCGCCGATTTGAATGGCGACGGGATTCCCGATTTGGTCACTGCCGACTATGGCTCCAATCAAGTTTCGGTATTGCTGGGCGTGAAAGTTCCCGGCAGCGCACCGTCGCAAGGAGATTTCTCCTATAGTCCGCCGAGTTTAGTGCAGGTGGGGAAACAACCTGTGGCTGTGGTGGCCACTGAAGTGACGCTCCAGAACCCGACGGCGAAGCTCGACTTCAACGACGATGGCAACGCCGATTTAGCGGTGGTGAACTCGGGAGATAACACCGTCGAAATCCTGCTGGGCGATGGTAAGGGCCAATTCATGCCGGCGCCGGGCAAGCCCATCTCTGTGGGCAATTCACCTTCCTCCCTGGTGGTGGGCGATTTCAACAACGATGGTGTTCCTGACCTCGCTGTGGCCAATTCCGCCGACGGCACCGTGTCGATATTCCTCGGCCGCCCAAACGGCAGCTTTGGATTGGCTACTACGTATTCGGTTGGCAGCCAACCCACCGACATCATCGCCGGCGATTTCGATGGTGATGGCAAGCTCGATTTGGCCACGGCCGACAGCGGCGATAACACCGTCACGATCCTGTACGGCGATGGCCTCGGGGGATTTGGCGACACGCAAGTGCTGCAATTGCCCGTTGTCAGCCAGCAGCCCACTTCGTTGGTTGCAGCCAAGTTCAATTCCAAAGTCAATAACGATGTAGATTTTGCGGTGGCTAATGCCGCAACAGATAACGTCTCGATGATTTTGGGCGAGGGAAATCGAACATTTCAAATCAACGATCCAATCGTTGTGCGTGAATTGCCGCAGATCACCGTGGCCAGCGAGTATATGACGTCGGTGGCCACGGCCGATTTCAACGGCGATGGCCTGCCGGACCTCGTGGTAGCAAATATCGGCGATCCGCGCATCACCGTTGCGCTGGGCAACGGCGATGGAACATTTGCCCCCGGCAAGCAATTTACCAGCGACGCCAACAACAGCCCCCAGGGCATTGTGGTGGGCGATTTTAACAACGATGGTCGCATGGATTTCGCCACCGCCGACGGCACCGCAACCACGGAAGTCTCAATTTTCGGCGGCCGCGGCGATGGAACGTTCCTTAGTGCCCCACAGTTGCAAACCGATCCATTGCCATCAAGCCTCGCGGTGGCCGATTTCAACGACGACGGGAATGCCGACATCATCACTGCCAACTCCGAAGATGCTTCGCTGCTGTTGGGCAACGGCGACGGCACGTTTCAAAGCTCCAGCATCGTGGATGCCGGCCCGTCGAATGTCGTGGCCGTTGGCGACTTCAACGGCGATGGCCGGCAAGATGTGGTCACCACGAACTTTTTCGATCCGAATTCAGGCAGCGTCTTGAACTCGCTAACAGTGTTGCTGGGCGATGGGGATGGAACTTTTACCCTCGGCGACTCCATTCCGGTGGGAAATGAACCCTTCTCCGTTGCCGTGGGAGATTTCAAGAACGATGGCCATCTCGATTTGGCAGTTACTAACGAGTCTGACGACACGGTCATGGTGTTTTTGGGAGATGGATCAGGGAAGCATTTTACTCTGACTTCGCAGGGGGCCATGCTTGTGGGTTCCGAACCGGAAGCTTTGGCCGTCGGCGATTTCAACGGCGATGGAAACCTCGATTTGGCCACTTCCAATTTCGGTGATGGTACCGTTGATGGTACCGTTTCCGTGCTGTTTGGCGACGGGACCGGCGGATTTAGCGCTCCACAAACCGTGGCGGTCGGCCCACAACCTGGTCAACTTGCGGTTGCAGACTTCAACGGAGCCAAATCGTCCAGCGGCCACGATATCCAAGACATCGCGGTCAAAAGTTCCACCGACAATTTGGTCAGCATCCTGCTGGGCGAAGAAAAGGACGGCGACGACAACGATAACTTTGTCAACGACAATCAGCACCCGCTTCAACTCCCCGTCGCCGACAACACCCAGGATCCGGTTTACTATCCGGAGGGGATTGTGGCCGGCGACTTCAACGGCGACGGCCTGCCTGACCTGGCGACGGCAAACAGCCGGACGAATGACGTGTCCGTGTTCATGAATTTGGGCAATGGACAATTTGCTCCTGAACAACGCTTTGCGATTGGCGATTCGCAAAGTTCTGGTTCTGATCCCTTCTCGATTGTCACCGGCGATTTTAACGGTGATGGAAACCTCGATTTAGCCACCAGCAACGCGGGGAGCAACAACGTTTCCGTGTTGCTGGGCGATGGACACGGAAATTTTGCGCTGCCCGATCAATTTGGTTCCGCCTCCTCCTCAACGGCGCCGCTCTTGGTCGATCTGAACGGCGACGGCACGCCCGATTCCGTAACCATGGATTCCGCAGGCCGAGTGTTGCTGCGGTTGGGCCGTCCGGGTGAGCCGGGAGTGTTCGCTCCGCCTTTGGTTGTGAATGCTGTCTCCATCGACTTAGGAACGCCGGCTGCTGATTTCGCGCTGTTTAACGATGGCGCGCAACACCTACTGGGTATTCTGAATCGAACCGATGGGCAGAGTTCGCAAAAATCAGTCTTCACGCTATATAACTTCAATAAAGATAGCTTCAATAAAGCCGGCACGCCCCAAGTCGTCAGCACGCTGCCGTTGGACGGGTATTACGATCGCATCATCGCGGCCAAGCTGAACAGCGATAACCGCGATGATTTGGTGGCGCTGGATTCCGCAAACGGCATGTTGGCCGAGTTCGTGCGTTCCGGCAGTGGGTTTGTGGCCGATGGCCAGCCGATTCACGTCGCCAATGCCCCGTCCGATATGTTGGCGGCAAACCTGGGCGTCGATGGCGTCGATAGTGTGCTGGTGGCCGATCAGTCGACCGGTACCGTAAATGTTCTAGGCGGCGCAGCCGGCAGTTCAGTGGTGGATTACCGCGGCAGCACCGATGCCGTCGGGTTCGATGTGGCCAGTTCGCCGGACGACGTGGACACTCCGTTGACGTTTGATGGCGCCCTGGTAATAACGGTCGGCAACTTTAACGATCTGGACGATAACGTGCCGGACATGGTGGTGGTGCATCGCGGGACCAACACCCTCAGTGTGCTCTTGGGAAAGAAGAACGGCGGCTTCGTCAATCCACAGCCCAACCAAGAAATTCAAACCGGTAGCCAGCCGATTGCGGTGGCGTCGGGCTATTTCAACGGCGATAAACATCTCGACCTGGCAGTGCTCGAAGCCGATGGTCAGGTTCAAATCTTTTTGGGCGACGGCCACGGCAACTTCCAGCTCAGCGGCAGCTACGATGTGGGCAATTCGCCCGTCGGCTTGGCGGTGTACAAAGTCAACGCCGACAATAAAAACGATCTGATGATTAGCGACCGCTCGGGCGACGTGGTCACGCTGCTGGGCATCGGCGACGGCACGTTCCGGCCGTTTACAAGGGTTGGCCAAAACATGGGTCTGGCCGTGGGCAGTTCGGCTGGCGGCAGCAACGTCGTCGTGACGAATCAGTCGAGCGACCGAGTGGTTGTTCCTGGTTCGCAGTCACAAGTGTCGCAGCGCAGCGACGGTGTCAACGCACCGGCGGCCGTGAGATTGACAGACAACCTGGGCAATCCGATCGATCTGAATGGCGATGGCCTTCCCGACATGGTCGTGGCCAACAGCGGCGGAAACAACGTGCTGGTGTACTTGGGCGTGCGCGGGGGCGGATTTGATCTTGCGCATCCCCTTTCGTTTTCCGTCGGCACCGATCCGGTCGATGTCGAAGTCGCCGATGTTAACGGCGATGGATTGCAAGACGTCATCGCCACGAATTATGGTTCGAACGATGTCTCCATTCTCTTGGGCACGGGTGACACTTCCAACGGCGGGGCCAACTTGCTGAAGCCCGGCGTGCGGCTGAATGTGGGGCAAGGCCCGGTGTCGACTCAGGTGGTGCAGCAGCCCGGCCACACCAACCCCGATTTGCTGGTCACCAATTCCATTTCCAACAATGTTTATCTGCTGCCCGCGCTGGGGGGCGGATTTTTTAACGACGTCACCCCCACGCAGTTCCAAACCGGCAACGATCCGGTGCAAACGGTGGTCGGCAATTTCAACGGCCAAATGGGTTTCGTCACGTTGAACTACGCTTCCAACACGCTCACGTTTTACTCCAGTTTTGCCAGCGGCGGTGCCGGTGAAGTAATTTCTTCCGGCGGCAGCAATCCGCTGACGGCGGTCGCCTTTGGCCTGAATAGCGATGGCACGACCGATTTAATCGTCGGCAACAATGGCAACGGCGTGTTTTCCGTCTTCGAGGGAGAGCAAGCGGGCCTGTCGTTGGTGAACTCCTTTACCAATGATGCGCTCGAGCACCCGGCGGCGCTGGCCGTAATGGGCCAAGAGCAGGATTTGCAACTGTTGGCGCTCGACGAAGGGGACGAAACGGTCCATGTGTTCGATCGAGATATGGTTACCGGGCAAGGTCGCCAGACGTTTATTCCCGGCCAAACGGAATTGGCCAGCTTCGCAACCGGCGTGCTGGGAACCAACACCACTGGTTTTGGCTTTGTGTTTTCGCTCATCGGCGCTTTGGGCATTTCGGTGGAGGGCTTTCTCGATCAGAGTTTCAGCGCCGATGCGGCCGGCGGCGACGGGAAGTCGAATAGCCATCCGCTGGAGTTTTTCGAAGACCTCGGTTCGGCGCTCGATAGCAGCCAGCAGTGGGTCGATTCGGCAGTGCAAGGATTCGGCGGCATGTTGGGCATGCACCTGGATGATCAACAAGTCGGCGCCGCGGTGGATGATGTCATGTCGCTCATCTTCCCACATCTTCCCTTGCAAGCCCTCCCTGCGTTGATCCACGGAGTGTTAGACAGTGCCTCGCATAATTTGCCTTCCTCACCCTTTGCAACCGACCAGGTGCTGGAACACTTTGAGACCAACCCGGCGCTGGCTTCGCTGGGCGATATGCTCGTCGGCGTAGCACAAGTGGTAGACTGCCTGTCGCCGACCGAGCTGGCTCAGGCAACTTTGGTACCGGCCGTAAAAACCTTGGCCGACAGCGCGACATTGGCGGCTGCCCCGCGGGCCACTGCACCTGCCGACGTTGCCGCTAGCCAGGGGAATGTCGAAAACAGCAAGAACCAAGCGGGTCGGGGCAGAGTTGCTCAAGCGTCGCCGACCGCGATCTCTCTCTTCGCAACTTTCAAACACATCTCCGCCACACGAAATCCTGTCACCGCAGCTGATGCCTACCAGCGGGTCAGCAAGGCGGTTCAAATGTCGCTCGGTTTGCCGGTGAGCGTGCCGCCGGGGCAGTGGGGCGCGAAGCGCAATCCGCCACTTCAAAAGCTCAGCACCAACCGGCTGTGGGAAACCGAGGCCGATGGCGCCCCCTCAGGCCGATTGCTGGCCTTAGCGGCCGTCATGGGCGCCCTGGGCGTCGGCGGCTGGGCACATCGCTTGCGCCGTAGCCGTGACTCAGAAAACTCATAAGGAGTTCGCCATGCCCGATTCCATTTCCACGAAAGACATGTTGCCAGGCCAGTGGTGGGCGGTAGCCGAGTGCGTGGACGCCTACGAATCGGAATCGCGCGAGGGCTTTCCCGATTTGCGGAAATACGCCGATCGCGCCGCCGCCGATTTTCGCGGAGCCGCCATGGCCGAACTGGTCAAGGTCGATCTGGAACGCCGCTGGGCCGCCGGTGACCGCCGCCGCGTGGAAGATTATCTGAATCAATATCCGGAACTGCGCGCTAGCGCCGATTCGTTGGCGGAAATTGTGCAGCAGGAATACTTCGTTCGCTCGCGGCATGGGGAGCACCCCGGCGCCGCGGAGTTGCAAAGCCGCTTTCCCGATCTCGACCAGCACCGGGTGCTGCAAAGCGATGAACATTTGCTTAACACCGTCGCCTTCAACGAATCGCCAGTCGATACAAAGTTGTCCCACGGCCCATCCGACGTGCAACATCCTGACACCCAAAACTCCGATATCCGGCGTACGGGCACGGTGTTCTTCGATTCTAAAAAAACAGGCAGCACGTCGACCGGATCGGGCAGCAGTTTAGCCGGCGCTTCCGGCAGCGTGCCTTCCGCCGCTTCCCGCGCTGCTCCCTCGGTGACGCCGGTTTCGAAACCCTCGGCTCCAAGGTCAGCTCCTGTCGGCGAGTCCATGCTCGGCCGCTCGGCGGAAAAACCGACCGGCAAAAAACCCAAAGAATTTATCGGCCGCTATTCGATCAAGCGGACGCTCGGCTCCGGCAGCTTTGGGTTGGTCTATCACTGCTTTGACGAAGATTTGAAGCGTGAAGTGGCCATCAAAGTGCCGCATGGTCCCGCGGCGGGTTCGCAAGGCCGGATCAAAGAATTCATGCACGAGGCCCAAAGCGCCGCACGGCTGAAGCACCCCGGCATTGTCACGGTGCTCGACACCAGCCAAACCGCCGAAGGGCGCGTGTTCATTGTCTACGAGTTCATCCCTGGCCATACGCTGCAAAATCGCCTGGAAGAAGGCAAGTACACTTACGACGATGCTGCCCGCTGGATCGCCGACGTCGCCGACGCATTGCATCACGCTCACAAGCAGGACATCGTCCACCGCGACATCAAGCCGGCCAACATTCTCATCGATGCCGAAGGCGTCACGCACATTGCCGATTTCGGCCTGGCCAAGCGCGACGATCAGTTTTTCAAGAACGACGCCGGTCGGGTGCTGGGCACCGTGGCGTACATGAGTCCCGAGCAGGCCGCCGGGCAATCGCACTGGGCCACGGCACAGACCGATATTTATTCGCTGGGCGTGATGCTATATCAGTTCCTCACGCGGCGGTTGCCGTTTGCCACCGCCGGCAGCGCTACGGAGGTGCTGGAGCAAATTCAGCACCGCATTCCGCCGCCGCCGCGTACCATCGACGATAAAATTCCTCCGGCTCTGGAAGAAATTTGCTTGAAGGCGATGGCCAAATCGCCGGCCGATCGCTACCGCACGGCCGCCGACATGGCCGCCGATTTGCGCCGCGCAATTGCCGGCGCACCTCCTTTGCGGCGGGGTCTTTGGTATGCCGTGGCGGCCGGGGGGGCCGCCGCGGCCATCGCCTTGTTCGTTTGGGCTCCCTGGCGAACGCACGAGTCGGCGCCATCCTCCGCCAGCATTTCACCAGCCAAAATCGAGGAGATCGCCAACTCTTCGGCAGCCGCTGCTGCCAAGATGGTGGCCGCACAAATCGGTAGCCAAACCGTCAGCCTGCACGCCGGCACGCCCAAACTGGAAATCGCTTACCAGGGCGCCAAGCAAGCTGGGGTGTGGGGCCCCTTGGGCGACAAGCAAATGGTGCTGCGAGAAGGGGACAAAATTCAATTGCACGTCAGCATCCTGGGTGACGAAAAACGCTACATCTACCTTTACTGGTACGACACCGAAGGCGTCGGCCACCGCTTGTGGCCGCTGGATCAAGACGTGGACCATCAGCAATCGCTTTCTCAGTTGATCCGTCCCGAACAGGAATCGGCCCCCATGGGCGAAGAAAACTGGCTTGCGGTCGACGCCAACCGCGGAGCGGAAACCGCCCTGGTGGCAGTCAGCGAAAAACCGCTTACCCGCGAGCAACTTGAGCAGTTCGATCAATTGTCCGCCTATGCCGCAGGCAACATCCGGCTAGATGAGGTGTATCATTTGGCGTCCGCCGAGTTATCGCATGAAATCTCTCGCGGCCTGGGCGGAGTGGTCAGCTCGCGCAAAAACCCGCTGTCGCCTGATTTCGAAAAGAAATTAAAAGACAACTTCGCCGTTTACCACGGCATGGTCATTCCGCATCAATAGTTTTATCAATGCACGGGCGGTTTTAGCGGCCCACCTGGGCAGGCGCTTGCGGATTAGCGGGTATTTTCAATGAAGCTGGTGATGGCATGATGCGATTTCATTTCTTCGTTTTCCTGTGGGCAGTCGCGCTAGTCAGATGGGTTCCAATTCCAGCCGGTTTTGCCGCAGATACGGCCGCTGCCGATAACACTGCCAAATCACCCGCCAAGGTTGATCAAACCACGCTGGAACTTGCCCGCACGCTGTTCGAAAGCGGCAAATTTGTCGAATCGGAAAAATTGCTGCGGCAAGTGCTGGCGGCCATCGATGCCGGTCAGATGCCCGCCAGCCAACTGGGGCGTTGCTTGGGTCCGTTAGCCAACATCTACCGTGCCTGGGGCCGCAACGATGACGCACTGAAAATCGCCTTGCGTTACCGGAAGTACATTGGCGATCTTTCTGCGCTCGACACTCCTACGCGAAATCAACTATTGGACCAAAACGCCGGCGACCTGGCCGATATTCTGACGGCGCTCGACCGGCCGGCCGAAGCTGAGCAATATCTGCAAGCCACGCTTACGGAAGCCGAAAAACACACCGACGCCAATCCGCAGCGCACTCTAACGGTGTTGGTTAAGCTGGCCCAGTTGGCCGACGCTCAAAACGATCACGACAAAGCCCAGCCGCGTTGGCAACGCGTGGTCGAAGTGGGGACCGCGGCGGCCAAAAAAATCGAGCAGCGGCAACTTCCCGCCGAATTATATCCAGATTGTCTCCTCGACTTGGCCGCCGGATATGTCGCCGTCGACAACCGACCTGAAGCCATTCAAGTGCTAACTCGTCTGCTATCTCATCAAACCACGCGACGTGATCCAGCGTTCCAAGAAGCAGCTGCGGCTTTGAAAACTCGCCTCCTTTTGGGATCGCTCTGTGCCGAGTCGGGCCAACTCGATCAAGCCTTACATGTGTTTCAAGATGCCCTAGCCGCCCAGCCGCAATTAGCGACAGGCGCCGTTGCGGAAGCCGACGTGCTTTCCCGCATGGCGGCCGTATACAAGGCCCAAGGTTTGGAAACCGAAGCCCGCGACCACTGGGATCAGGCTGCTGCGATTTACGCCAAGGCCATCGAGCAGGCTGAAAAATTGCCCGACAGCCAGGTTCCCGTGATGGGACTGCTCAACCAATTGCAAATTGTCCAGCAGCAGGCCCGTCACTATCCAGAAGCCATCCAATCTGGTCGCCGCTTGTTGGAGTTGCGTGAAAAAACGCTGGGCCAGGAGCATCCGCTTACCTTCGCTGCCAAATCCGATCTGGGTGCTGTGTACAGCGCTGCGCAGTATTACGATCTGGCCAAGCCGCTATTGACCGACGCGCTGGCCTACTGGCAAAAGCACACGCCGCCGGCTCCTCTGCAATTAGCTCGGGCCCTGAACGATTTGGCAGTCGCGGAGCGCGGCGTCGGCTCGCTGAACGAAGCCAAAACGTTGTTCCAGCAAGCGCTTGATCTGCGCCTGCAGCATCTTTCGCCCGATGACCCTCGGCTAGCACTCACGTACGCTAACTTGGCCAGCGTGTTTTTGGACAAGGGGGAATATGCCCGGGCCGTGGTCTTATTCGATCAAGCCATCGACATTTACCGTGCTCACGGCACGAGCGATCGTGAAGCACTCAGCGGCACGCTGCTCAACGAGGCAATGGTGTTCAAAAGTCAAGGACAATTGGCCAAAGCCGCCGATTATTGCCGCGATTCGTTGCAGGTGTACCAGCAAGCGTTCGGCAGCGATGCCCCCGGCGCCGTGGCACATTTCAATGCCTTGACCTCGCTGTGTATTGGCCAAGGCCAACTTGCCGAAGCGGCCGATTATAACCGCCGCGCCTGGCAGTTGTGCCAACAGCATCACTTAGATCACGAACCCGGCGCCGCCACTACCCTGCATCACAAGGCCACCCTGGAATACCTGCACGATCAATTCGACGCCGCCCAGCGCGATTGGCGGGCCGCCTTGGAAATTCAGCAGACTGCTGGCCAAACGGAGCAGGCGGCGCGCACGCTCAACTATTTGGCAAAAGTCGATTCGCTCCGTGGCAAACCCGCGGAAGCCGAACCGTTGTATCGCCGAGCATTGGCTTTGCAAGGATCCGCCCACGCTTATCCCACCACGTATTATCTCACCAGTTGCAACCTAGCCGAAATTTTGCACGACGAAGGCCAGCCCGACGAAGCCATTGGGCTGCTGCAAGACGCCGTGAAAGTGATTGAAACACCCCGCGCAGGCACCGTCGGTGGCGAAGGGGAACGGGCTGAATATTTCGCCCAGTTCGCTTCGGCGTTCGATTTGCTCGTCCAATGGAATTTGGAGCAGGGGCATGTGAACGAAGCGTTTGCCTTTGCCGAACAGGGCCGCAACCGCACGTTTCTCGATCAACTCAGTTTGGCAGGCGTCGATTTGCGCGATACCCTTTCCGGCCCGGCGGGCGAAAAACTGCGCGAGCGCGAACGCACCTTACGCACCAAGCTGGGCACGCTCCGCGCCGAGGCCGTAGCCATTACCGAAAAAAATCCCACGGCCGGTAGCAAATCCAATCCCGCCTTGGACAAGTTGGCTCAAGAGTTGGATCGCACTCAATCCGAATATGCCCAAGTGTGGACCGACATCCGCAACGCCAGCCCGTATTATCGTCAGCAGCTTTCGCGGGATGTCGATCCCGCCGGCTCGCTAGTGGTCGTTCGCTCTTTGCTGGATCAAATGCACAGCCTGATGCTGTTTTATTACGTGGGGGACAAAAAGAGTTTTCTGTTAGTGATCGATCCGGCCGACGAAAAAGTGCAAGTCGTGCCGCTGGAAATCCCCACTGCGCTGGCCGATGGGATGTCGGTCAAGCCCGGTCCGCTCACCCGGCCCGCGGTAGTGCAATTGGTCAATCAATTTCTGGCTGATGTGCGCGATCGGGCCGGCGGCCGTGGCCTGGCCGGCACCGTGCATTCTGTCAAAGGCGTGATGGCCACCGATCAAGGCACGGTGTTGGCCGAAGTGTTGGTCCCCAGATCGGTTCGCAATCTCGTGGAACATCGCGCGCCGGCCAGCGTGATCATTGTGCCCGACGGTGCTTTGCACGGACTGCCGTTTGAAGCGCTGTTGCTGGAAAGCCAGCCGGCGGCAAAATATCTGCTCGATGTGTTCCCGCCGATTGCCTACGCCCCCAGCGCCAACATTCTAGTGAATTTAATCCAGCGCCCTGCTACCGACGCCAACGCCATGGCTACGCTGACCGTCGGCAATCCGAAATACGTTGAATCCGCCACCGTGGCAACAAATCTCCGCCAGTCAAGCGACCGTGGCGATACCGCAAAGAACGATCCGCCCACAAAATCCAATTCAACAGCCGAGCATTCCTTAGCTACCGTTTCCCGTGCAGCTTATTTGGGCCTTGGCGGGCAACTGCCGCCGCTGCCGGCCACGGCCAAGGAATGCCAGCGCGTGGCTCAGGCTTTCCAGGGTGGCAAAGTTACGATGCTGCTGGCCGAAGAGGCCACGGAGCAAAACGTGCGGGCTCACATCGCCGGTTGCCGCTTCATTCACATCGCCGCGCACGGCCTGGTCGATCAGCAGCACGATAATTTATTCGGCGCGATTGCACTCACTCCGCCAACAGACGGCTCCGAGTCATCCGACAACGATGGTTTCCTGTCGCTGCACGAAATCCACGAACTGCCCCTGTCCGGTTGCCAACTGGCCGTGCTTAGCGCTTGCTCGACAAACGTCGGCCCCGACCGTCCGCTGGAAGCCGGCTCGACCTTGGCACAGGCCTTTTTGGCCGCCGGCGCTCGCCGCGCCGTGTGCAGCCACTGGAACGTCGACGACGCCTCCACCGCGGAACTTATCGGCGGTTTTTTCGAACGGATTGCCAAAGCGGCCCAACAAACCGATGCACCGGGAGAAGGCCCGAGCAAAGAGAACGTCGCCACGAAAACCGATCCTGCTTCCGTCATCTCCTACGCCCAAGCCCTGTACGACGCCCGAGTGAAAGTTCGCTCTCAACCTCAATGGTCCTCACCGTACTATTGGGCCCCATTCGTGCTCATCGGTCCACCGCAGTAAGAGATGAGCGGTGAAAGGCAGACGGCATAGGCGAGGCACACGATAAGCGTCGGAAATCAGACGCAAAACCCCGACCTTGTTTCGACCAAGTCTGATCACGAAGTTCTTTCTTGCTTGCACTTGCTGCACCCAGTATCATGCACCCGGCAACCGAGCAGAGGCGTGGCGACCAGGGCCGCACACGGCTGCGTGTCTGAATGCGGGTCGCCAAACACCCAGGCACTAAGACATCAGACATTGTCTCATGCTCATCGATCGCCAGCACATTTCAGAGCATTGCGCATGGCTGGTGCTGGTCGTTGTGGCAAGTCTGTCGGCGGCGGCCTGGTATGCCTTCCACGGTTTTGCCACGGGCCAATTACCCGGCGGCGCTAGTGCGCCGGGCCTGGTGTTTGGCGTGGTCAGCGGCGCGATTATGCTGTTTGAGTTTTTGCTCTGGCCGCGGAAACATTTTCGAGTGTGGCGCGTCGGAATGGTCAAAACGTGGTTGCGGGCACACATCTGGCTCGGCCTGCTCACGGTTCCGCTTATCCTGCTTCACAGCGGCTTCGCTTGGGGCGGCCAACTGACCACCATCTTGGCCTGGCTATTCATCGCCGTCATCGCCAGCGGCATTTTTGGTCTAATCATGCAGCAATGGCTGCCCAAACTGATGCTGGATCAGCTGCCGGCCGAAACCATCGTTTCGCAAATCGACAACGTGGCCCAAAACTTATATGCTGAAGCGGAGCAACTCGTCGCCGCAGTCTGCGGACTGGACCTGGAAGAGCTCTCTGCGAGTCGTACCGGCGAATTCATAACCTCCGCGCCGGGTAACGAAACCGAAGCCACCGTCGGCCCGCGTTATGTCACCATCGGCGCCGTGCGCCAGGTCGGCAACCTGCAAGGACGGGTCTTGCAAACCCAAGTCATCGAACAGATCCCCGGCAGCCAACCGCTCGCCTCAGCCTTCACGCAAGACATTGCTCCCTTCTTGATCGGCGGCAGCGAACACTCGCCGTTGGCCGATCCCGGCAAGGCAAACAATTATTTTCAGCGATTGCGCACTGCGCTCGACCCGCAAACGCATGAAACCATTGTCGTGCTGGAAAGCTATTGCGATCAGCGTCGGCAATTCAACCGCCAGCGCCGCCTGCATCGCTTGCTGCACGGCTGGCTGCTGATCCACCTGCCGCTGTCCATCGTGCTGATCGTGCTGATGTTTATTCATGTCTTCATGGCGCTAAAGTACCGCTGAGGTTCGTTGAGATAAAAACTCGAGACGTTGCCCGATGGCTCTGGAAAAACAATTGACCGTCAAGCAGCGTGCCGTGCGCATCCCGCTGGATTATTTCCGCCACAAGAGTGGACTGGATCGCTGGAAAGGCGGATTGGCATTGCTCGCGGTTGCTGCCGGGCTCATCTACATCGCCTGGTCCACGACCGGTAGCAGCGGCCCAAGTCATTTTTCCCCTGGTCCATTAACATCGGTCCATTCCATGTGGAACGACCGCTGCGAAGTCTGCCATCAAAGTTTCACACCCACCGCCGCCGGCGCCTGGTCCGGCAATCCTCACGCCGCCGACGTGCTGTGTCAGGCATGCCATCGCGGCGAAGAACATTCCAGCAAACAAATTACCGCCGAAGTTGCCAGTTGCTCCGCCTGTCATGCCGATCATCGAGGCCGCGATGCCGATCTGATCCGCGTGGCCGACTCTCAATGCACCACCTGCCATGCCGACATTGCGGCGCACGTCAAACCCGGATCAAAACCGCTTGAACCGCCTCTGGCCAACGTCACCAGTTTCATCACCGACCATCCCGATTTTCGTTCCGCCAAGCGCGATCCCGCCCAATTAAAATTCTCCCACTCACGGCACATGCGCCCCGGCGTCACTTTTGGCTTAAACCCAATGACATTGAACGATCTTGCCCCCGCCGATCGCGATCGCTACCGCCAGTCCGGCCAATCCGATACCGATTTAGTTACGCTGAATTGCTCTTCCTGTCACCAGCTCGATCGCACTCAGTCGGTCAGTGAAACCGACACAAAAGCACGCCAGATCAACCTCACCGCATTTTCCGCGACTGAAAATCCCGTCCGGCCCGCCGGCGATTACATGCTCCCGATTAGTTATGAACTCCATTGCCAGGCCTGCCACCAGCTCACCTATGCCGGCCGCGCCAAGCCCGTCGAAAACTCTTCAGAAAACAGCGCCCGATATCTAGCCGCCAAGCAAAGCGAAACCGTCCCCCATGGTTGGAACGACGAACAACTGCGCCGCTACCTCACTCAAGTTCTCGACATGCAGTTCATCAACAATCCAGATCACGATCTCCTGAAAAGTCCCCTCGGGCCCGCCGTACAGCAGCCGCTGGAAAAATGGCGGCTTCCAAACCGTCCGCCAAAGTCGAATGAATTGCCGGAAAACATTGGCGAATATTTGACCGATGAATTGCACGCCGCCGTGAAAAACCTGCGCCTCCAATGCGTCGAATGTCATCAAATGTCGCCGCAGTCTGACAGCCTAGCAGTGCAGCAGGTTTCGATGCGGCCTGTTTGGTTTGCATATGCCAAGTTCAACCATGTGGCACATCGCGCCGTTGCCTGCCAATCATGCCACAGTGGCGCCTTTCCCGGCGAATTGCCCGCCGAGCCGGCAGCGATCGAAACACTCGACGGCGAAACCGTGCCGATCCCCGGCCGGCAATTATGCCTCGAGTGCCACAGCCCCCCGCAAGGAACCGGCGCCGATGCCACCGGCGGAGCCCGGTTCGACTGCGTCGAGTGCCACGGTTATCATCATGGCGACAGCCCCTGGCACGGCCCAGGCGATTCCTCCGGCGGTGCCGCCCATGAAGTTTCGGTAAAAGAATTTATCGATCGCGAATCCATGAAATCACACTGATCAAACATTCAACAGATTCCTTAGATTTGGAATTTCACATTTTGCTTTGATGATTATCCAAGAACTCCACAAACTGCAGCACCAGCATCACTATTTGCCCGCCGACGAGCTCCATACTCTGTCGGACCGCATCGGAGTGCCGCTCTGCCGTCTGCACGAAGTGGCCAGCTATTTTCCGCACTTCCGCCTCACGCCGCCGCCGCTTGCCGAAGTGCGCGTCTGTCGCGATATGGCCTGCTGGCTCCGCGGCAGCGCCGCCTGCAAGCAACATCTGACCACCTTGGCCGGCGAAATCGCCGCCGGTCAGATTGAGGTCGAAGGCGCCTCCTGCCTGGGCCGCTGCGATGGCGCTCCGGCCGTGATGGTCAACGATATCGTCTACTACGATAAATCGTTGAACGAACTGGAATCCATCGTCCGCCTCGCCGCAGCCGGTCAGCCGCTCCCATCCCCGGGTCCCGATTTCAGCCCGCTCGGTTTTCAAATCGATGTCTACGATGGCAAGCCGCAATACAACTGCATCCGCAATTTTGTCGAAGCCTGGAAAAAAGACCCCGATCCCGATCTGAAAGCTAAACGCATGCGCGTCACCGACCCAATTCTCAAAGCCCTGGAAACTGGCAATCTCCGCGGCATGGGTGGCGCCGGCTTCGCCACCGTCCGCAAATGGACCACCGTCCGCGACGCCCCGTTCTTCCCCAAATACACCGTCTGCAATGGCGACGAAAGCGAACCCGGCACATTCAAAGATCGCGAAATCCTGCGCCGTGCCCCCTGGCTGATGATCGAAGGCATCAGCATGGCGGCCCTCACCGTCGGTGCGGAAAAGGGATATCTGTTCATTCGCCACGAATATCAAGACGAAATTGCCGCCGTCCGAAAGGCGCTGCGCGAAGCTCAAGAGATGGGCGTAATCGGCCGCAAAATTCTCGGCTCTGATTTGAATGTCGAACTCGAGGTCTTCGTCAGCCCCGGCGGTTATATCTGCGGCGAAGAAACCGCCCTGCTCGAAGCCATCGAAGATCGCCGCGCCGAGCCGCGCAACAAACCGCCGCTGATGTCGCTGGAAGGTCTCTTTGGCAAACCCACGTCGATGAACAACGTGGAAACCTTCTCCTGGGTCCCCTCGATTTTGACCAAAGGCGGCGAGTGGTACAAAAAATCCGGCACCAACGGCGGCACCGGTCTGCGCCTGGTTTCGATCAGTGGCGACGTCAACCGACCTGGCGTCTACGAAGTCCCCATCGGCCAAACCGTCCGCGAACTAATTTTCGATTGCGCCGGCGGCATGCGCGATGGTCAAAAACTGCAAGCCATCTGCACGTCCGGCCCATCCGGCGGATTTTTGCCCTCCGTTTTGGAAGTCGCCAAGCAGCCCGGCGCGTTCACCAAAACGCTGGTCGAACGCGGCATTATCAAGGCGGACGACAAGACCATCGACATGCTCAAAGTGCCGCTCGATTTCGACGTCTTCAAGCCGTTTCCCGATTTCATGCTCGGCGCTGCCTTCGTCGTGTACGGCGACAAAGCGAACCTGATGGAAGCCGCCCTCAACTGCACCGAATTCTTCCGCAACGAAAGTTGCGGCAAATGCGTTCCCTGCCGCATGGGCTCGCAAAAACTCGTCGAAATCCTCTCCGGCATGCTTCACGACCACAACCCACCGAGAGCCATCGGGCAATTGGAACCCTCTCCCTTTGGGAGAGGGCAGGGTGAGGGTGCTGCCGACGACCTCGGTACCGTCAACGATTTATCGCATATGCTCCTGGAAGCCGCTATTTGCGGCCTCGGCTGGGTCGTCTCCAGCCCCATCCGCTCCATGATTAAACACTTCCCCCACATCGTCGAAAAGTACGTGAAAGCTCAGACCCAACACACGGCGCTGCATACACATTAGTGACGACCGGACCACCAGACACCGATACCCCAAGACACCTAACTCATGCCTGGCGAATTTGACGAATTTGATTTACTTCTCGGCGACCAGCTCGTAACCATGGGTCGCTCGCAAATGGACCTGTTCCAGCAGGGCACCATCGAGCTTACCATCGATGGCCATAAAATTGTGATGAACCGCGTCAAACCGTCGTACGACGCCTCCGGAAAAATCGTTTCCACTCGCCTCAACACCATTTACGATGCCGCCACACAACTCTACTGCGAGCAACTTGGCGAACCCTCCAATCCCATCCCGCTTCTCTGCCATCGCGAGCACATGACCCCCGTCGCGGCATGTCGGGTGTGCGTCGTCGAACAGGAAAAATTCCATCGCTTGGTCCCCGCCTGTTATCGCTCTATCGAGCCCGGCATGGTCATCAAAACCATTCGCACCAGTGAAAAGGTCAAGCATACGGCCAAGACGATCGTCGAAATGTTAATGACCGATCACGATCGTCCCCGCATCGAAGGCCGCCAATATGGCGAAAACGAACTGGAAATCCTCGCCCGCCGGCTAGACGTCAAAACTGGCCGCATGCCAGGGCTTGCCAAAGATCGCGGTCAAGACGATTCGTCGCTCGTCATTGCCGTCGATCACAACGCCTGCATTTTGTGCGATCGCTGCGTTCGGGCCTGCGGCGAAGTCCGTAAGAATTACGTCATCGGCCGGATGGGTAAAGGCTACTCCGCAAAAATTGCCTTCGATCTGAACGACCCGATGGGCAACAGCTCCTGTGTCGCCTGCGGCGAGTGCATGGTGTCGTGCCCCACTGGCGCGCTATCGAGCCGCGCCGTTGTCGACGTAAAACCCTGGCGCGACCTCACTCCCGCCCCGCAGCCCGTAAAAGCCGAAGAACTTAAAAGCCAGCGGCTTTTCCAGGGCGTTTCCACCACCTTTTTGCGCTGGAACGAGGGCTCCGTCGTCCGCCGCCATTTCCAGCCCGGCGAAATCATTTGCAAAGAAGGAGAATTCGGCTCCACGGCCTTCGTCATCGAGTCAGGCAAAGTCGAAGTGCGGATCCGCACGCCGCTGTCCCACGTCCGGCAAGAGCGCTCCGGCGGATTTGGGCTGCTCGGCCGCGTAGTCAGTCGCTTGGTCAATCGAGAAGGCGAGCGGCGCGAAGGCGAAAGCGGCGGCTCGTTCATCCCCGTCGATGCCCCCGTCTCCTTGCAATATGAAAAGCCTGTAGCAGTCCTCACGCCCGACGACATTATTTTCGGCGAAATGACCTGCATGAGCAATTATCCGCGAGCTGCCACTGTCATCGCTGCGGAACAAACCACCGTGCTGGAAATCCTGCGCAACGTCCTCTACGTACTGCAGCGCAACAAAGTGTCGCGGAATCTGCTCGACGACGTCTATCGTCGCCGCTCCTTGGACTCACATCTACGCAGCGTCCGGCTGTTCGCCGAATTACTTCGCGGTTCGGAATTCCAGCGCTTTGTCGATTTTGTTCGTCCCCGCGTTCAACTCATCCGCGTTCATCCCGGCCAGGTAATTTTCCGCCAGGGTGACAAGGCCGACCATTTTTACATGGTCCGCATCGGTTTCGTGAAAGTTTCGCAGCGTCGCCCCGGCGGCGAAGCCGTTCTGAACTATGTCGGCCCCGGCGGATATTTCGGCGAAATCGGCCTCCTTTCCGATCTGGCCGAGCTGCGCAATCTCACCGCCAGCGGGGTCCGCACCGCCACCTGCAGCGCCCTGGATCACGTCGACCTGGTTCGCATTACCGGCGACGATTTCCGACAGCTCCTCGCCGAATTTCCCGACATCCGCCAACAGTTCATCGTCGCTGCCCAGCAGCGGCTAGAAAAAAATGAACAGGAACGCATGCAGGTGGAGCAGGTCGCCTTGGCCGAGTTTCTCAATCAAGGACTCTTCGAAGCGCAAAGTCTGCTGGTGCTCGACTTGCAAAAATGCACTCGCTGCGACGAATGCACCAAAGCCTGCGCCGATGCCCACGACGGCGTCACCCGGCTCATCCGCGAAGGTCTCCGCTTCGACAAATATCTGGTCGCCAGTTCCTGCCGCTCCTGTCTCGATCCGTATTGCTTGGTCGGCTGCCCGGTCGGATCCATCCGCCGCGTGGGCAGTAAGGAAATTGTCATCGAAGATTGGTGCATCGGCTGCGGCAAGTGCGCCGTCAACTGTCCGTACGGGAATATCAACATGCACGGCTTCGCGACCGACGAACAAGCGGTCGATCCCGTCACCGGCCGCCGCGCCATTGTTGTCCGCCAAAAAGCCACTTCCTGCGACCTCTGCCGCAACCTCGATGGCCAGCCTAGTTGTGTCTATGCCTGCCCGCATGACGCTGCCCACCGCATGACCGGCCAGGAACTGCTGGAAATCGTCCGCAAGCAACAATCATAAATTTCGCTTTTCATCCGCCCGATTCGCCGGCGCTACCGCCTTCCGCCCCTACATTCGATTCCGCTCGAACCGTTCCGCTCGTGGATTGGTTTGATCTTGTCTCTTTCCACTGCGTTGCGACCTGCCATTCTGGCGAACTAAGATAATGGGACCCTATTGAATTTCCGCGACGACCGCATTGGGCCGACGGTATGCCAGCCACGCTAAATCCAATCCGACGCCTGACGCGGGCAAAACAGCTAACCACGCTTGCGATCGCGACACTTATCGTCGCTGCAGCGTGCGCCGCGATTGCACTTTTGAATTCCGCCCCTCCTGCCTCCGCCGATGTTCAAACTTCCAAAGAAAAAAGTTCGCCGGAAGTCGTTCCCGCGCCGCCGGTAGCCCCGCGCGATAAGTTAGCCGAGCCCCGGTACATTGGCGCGGGCTCCTGCGCCGCCCGCGCCTGCCACGGCAGTCCGACGCTGACACCCGGCCGCGAGTGGAACAGCGCCTACGCCGTCTGGATCTCCAGCGATCCTCACGCTCAAGCCTACGCAGTATTATTCACGCCCGAATCGCGCCGAATGGGTGCGGTCCTCGGCGTCGGAGATCCGTCGAAAGCCAATCGCTGCTTCGCCTGCCACTCCGCGCCGCTGGCCGGCTCCCGTGCAACCGCCGCCGTCGGCGATGCCGCGTCAATCATGGCCGATGGTGTCAGCTGCGAAGTCTGCCACGGCCCTGCCGAAAAATATCTGGCCGCCCACACGATGCGCGGTTGGGATCAGCTAGGCACGGCTCGTTACGAACCAAAATTCGGTATGAAAAACACTGCCGACATCGCTGCCCGTGCGCAAGTCTGCGTCGGTTGCCACGTCGGCCAGCCCGATTCCGAAGGCAAACCCTGGCGCGATGTAAATCACGATCTCATTGCCGCCGGTCATCCGCGCCTCAATTTCGATTACGCCGCCTTCATCGCCACCCTACCACCTCACTGGAACACGCAAAAAGACCCGCAAAAATTCGAGGAGCTTCACTCCTGGCTCATCGGGCAATTTGCCGCTTCTGAGCAAGCCCTAAAAGTTCTGCAGGCACGTGCTAAAGCCGCCAAATCGCAATCCGAAAATCAATCGTCGGACGCCAAAGACTGCGCGAATCAGCCGATTGTAAATCCCTCCTGGCCCGAACTGTCCGAATACGATTGCTTCGCTTGCCATCATGGACTTAGCGGCGCAAGCTGGCGGCAAAATGCCGCTCAAGCTGCCGCCAATCCGCAGGACGATCGCCCGCCGCGCAAACCCGGTACACCCGCCTGGGGCACATGGTATTTTACCGGTCCACGATTGCTCGCTGGCACATCTTCACTAATTCCCGATTCCCAGGCGGCCGATTTTCGCCAGCGTTTAAATGAGCTCACCAAGTCGATGCAATCGCCACGTCAGGATGCAGATCGTGTAGCGCAAGCAGCGTCTGAAACCGCCACGCAATTAGAAAATTGTCGCCCGTCCGCACTCGCGCATGCTAATCGACCGGCCGACTCCGCCGCACTGCGACGCGAAATCATTCAGTCCTTGGCCGCCCAATTTCGCCAGCACAAACCCGAAAGCTGGGACGAATTCGTTCAATATTATCTGGCGTTGGTCGCGCTCTACAAATCAGAAATCGATGTAAAGCCGCAAGAGTCAGTCGCAAATGCCGCCCAATCGAACAAAAAGCAGCTGATCAATCTGCTCGAAGCTATTCGCAACCGCCTAAGTTTCTCCGGCGATTTGCAAATCAACACTGCCGAGGTATCATCCGGCGGCTCCAGCAAACTTTCGCCGATTTTGCGTGTGCTTCGCTCCGGCTTCGATCGCCCTTTTGAATTCGACCCCTATGCAAAGCCGGCTGTCACCGCCGAACATCCAGAGGGCAAAAATCTATTCGAGCTCTTTGATGAGGCGTTTGCACTGCTCACCAGCACAGAATCGGCTTAGTCTTCGGCCGATATCGAATCGATTGTGTCCGCCGACGAAAGCGGGCGTTCAAAGCGCCGTTTCGGTTACCGCTGCTTCATCCATTTCGGAGATTTGCGCCGTTAATCCGACTTCACTCCGTCCGGTCCGGCTGGCGGAAGCCGCCTGATCATTGGCGCCGGCAATAGCTGCGGCGCAGCGCTCGGCGGCACAATCGTCGGCCCCGCGTTTGGTGGCAAGTGCCATCGGTAGATTTCAGCATCGAACGGATCATCGCTCACTTTCCACACTCGGCCCTTGTGCAAATACATCCGCTGCTGTTCTTCCAAATTCATCGGCCGCGCGCCAACTCGCCCGAACACGGCAATCTGATTTCCCGATTCATCCACGGCCCGGTCACGGTCCACGCCTTTAGAAATCGCCAGCGCTGCGCCCCCCTTGCCAATCGGATGTGTCGCAATCAAAACAGGCACCGGCCGCGGACTGTAGCCGGCGCTCCCCGGCGTCTCGGGCGAAGTTAACTGCACCACGCGCATCCCGTTGCAACCATCCGCCAGGTATGCGAACTCACTGGCGTTCGTGATCCCCAGTTTCACGTCGTGCAAATCGTTGATGCAGCCGCCTCCGTCAAAAATCTGATCAACCCGCGCCTCCTCGGGATTCATGATGTCCAGAATGATCAACCCGGCCCGGCCCCCCGCAACATACGCATAAGTTCGGGCCAGATAAATATTGTGTGCCTCAGGCAACGGCAAATAAGAAATGGGCTTCGGATGCGCCAGGTCGGTCACATCCAAGACCTTCACGCCCTCCGCATCGCACACAAAACCATACCGGAACTGCACCTGCACCGCTTCTGGACAGTGCAAGATATCTGCGCCAATCACATCCGTCACATGCGGACATTTCGGATCTTCCAGGTCGACCACCACTAATCCCGCATCGCAGCAGATGTAAGCAAAGTGCCCCGCTATCGTAATTCCCCGCGCGCCGTTCAAAATTCCATCGGGATTAAACGTCAATTCGCGCTTCAAAAAGTTGTTCAGTGGATTGCCGTCCAGCAGCGTCCCGGCGCCAACCAAAATCAATCCCTCGTACTTATCGACCACATACAAATAGGCGTAAATCCCATTGATCGCCGATTCCTGATTTTCCGGATGCTGAATCCGCGTCGGATCCGGCGCAATTGTGCTCGGCGTCGCTACCCCCGTGCAATATTTCGTGGGCACGTAAAACTTCTGCCCAATCGGCGATACCGGCGCCGTCGTAACTCGCTCAGAAAATCCCTTGTCGTCGATAAACGCAATGTCGAACACTCGGAACCCGCCCGCGCCACAGGCCGCATACAAATACTCACCGCGTGCCTGCACTTGCAAAACCTCCGGCTTTTGTAGCGGATGCAAAATCTGCTCGCTGATATCTTTCCCCGGATGCTCTTCAGCATGTTCCAGCACGCGGCCTTTTTCCACAAACTCGCGGAAGTTATCCGGATATGCCACTTCGTGCAGCGTGCTGCCGATCACCGCTTGCGGCTCTTCGCGCTCTGTCACTTCCACGGCCTGCAAACCGTGCTCGCCGCACGCCACCCAACAATACTTACCGATGAAGTTCACAAAATTCGTTCCCTGCATCAGTAGCTGCGCCATGATTGCATTGTTGTCGTTGTCTTTCGAAACGTGGCAATCTGTGCACGTTTTCGTTTCCGTCGTACCTCCTTTCGCGCCAATGGTTTGCCCATAGAATTCCGGTCGATCACGATATTCAGCCGGCGGCCCGCCGCGAACTGTATGCGGCACGTTCGTGCTGAAAGCGATGCCCGCCATCCCGTCGCCGGAAATCGTCTGCTGTTGCACGTAAATCGATTCTCGATTGTTGTTGTACGAACCGACGTGAATCGCGCAGCTCGACCGCGCCGGCCCAATCCGGTTTCCTGTCACTGTCCCGTCGTGCGCCAGCATGAATACGTCATCCCGCAGCGTCTGGAAGTTGTACGCCACATAATTCCGCGTCACGTCCCCATCGTTGTGCAACTGCGGCATCTTTTTATTGGCCTTTTGCGGCAAATGGCAGCCGAAACAGCTTGGATTCCAGGCTGAATGGCACGCAATGCAGCTCATATTCTCGTTGGCGTGCGCGTAATGCTGTCCCGGCAACCCGTCGCCCCACTCCAATTTCGATTCGCCATTGTCGCCGTCGACCGTTCGCATTGTCTTGGCCATTTGCGACCGCACGTTGTAATGCCGGTTCGCCGGATCGACCGTGTCAGCCGTCTGCACAACTTCCCATTCCATATTCTCATCCACCATCGAATGCTGAATGATCGCATCCCCACGATTTTCAAATCGCGGCTTGCCCCACGGCGTACGATATTCCCGCAAATTGAAGCCGCCGTTCCCCGCCGCCGGACCGGACGTCGTCAATCGAGCCCGTTGGTCCACAGTCCCATGACAATCGATGCACTGAATTTCTATCGCCGCCCGCACTTCACCATAAAGCTTCGTGTTGCCATGGTTGTCCTGATTGAAATGGCAATCCACACAGTGCATTCCTTTTTCCAAGTGGATGTCCATCAAATGCACCGGCACGCCGTCGCGCTGCTTCCCATGCATTCGCTCTTCCGGGGTTGGCGGAGCCATCGCCGCCTGCAATTTCTGATTGTCCAAGTCCTTAATGGGCCGTCCCAAGTAATCCAAATAATTGCCCGATCGATCTTTCTTAAACACCGCCCGGAAAACCCAGCCATGCCCATGAAAATCGCCGAACTGCGTATGCCGCGTGGCCGAATTCAAATCGGTCAGATTCTCCAAAAATCGTGGATCAGACCACAACCCGCGAACCGCAGTTTCATCAGGATTCGACATCTGCGATTGAATCGATTCCTCCTCCGTCGCATAGCGCTGCTTCACCGGATACATCAAATCGCCGTCCGTCTCGTTGTCCCACCACATAAAACCTAAATACTCGTTCAACACGTTCGTGCCCGGGTGAATGTGGCACACAATGCACTGGCTGCTCGGAACTCCCACGGTGAATTTATGATCGATCGGATGTCCCGGTTCATCCTTCGGAATCGTCGGATCGGCCGAAAAGCTCGTCCCCATGTGCCCATATTTGGCGTACGGTCCCGAATTTACCGACGAGCGGTCGTTCGCATAAATCACGTGGCACGCCGTGCATCCGCTAGATCGGTAATCGCCCGGATGATCGTTCGTCCCCAAAAAATTCAGCGTCGGATCAAACAGCCGCGTCTTCTGCAAGCTCACCAGCACCGGATCAGTCCGATTCTCTGTTCCCAAGCCACGATCGCTCAGCCGTGTCCGCGGCTTGCCCGGATCTTCATCTTTTTCCGGAATGCCAACCTCAGGGCGGAACCGCCCGCCCCGTTCAAAAATTCGGAGCACATTCCCTGGCTGCGACGCCTCATAACGCGGCAACGGATCTAAGTACGGCACAATTCCCTTCCGGGCGGTTTCTTCCGGCGTCGGCGGTGGCACCGTTTGGAGCCGCTGCGGCGAACCAAGCATGCTGTAACTTTCGCCGAAGTGCGCCCACTTAAATGGCACCGTGCCGTTGTTGTAAAGTGCAGCCCCCCACAGCATCGCGCCGTGCGTCATCATGCTTTTCCGCACTTCCAAAACCTCTTTTGCATGGCAGCATCCGCAACTAATGTGTGCCACCCGCAAATCGCCGGGGTTCACAAACCGAATAAAATCCGGCGATTCATGATTCAATAGCGTATAACTCCGCACCGGATTCGCCGAACTCGGCCACGCCTCCGGATACCATGGATGCACGTGTGCGCATTCTTTCGTCGTCGCGCTGGGATCGCCGCCATGACAATCGCAGCATCCTAGCCGCACCGTCGGCTTGTTGTGCATGTCGCCCACGCCTTGATGGCACTGAATACAGCCCACGCTTTTCGCAAACGCTTCCTCGGCCGTCTGCCCATGCAAATCGAGCCCCTGTAATTCCGCCGGAACCGGAAACGGCTCCGCCGAACTGTAATTCTCTGCGTGTCCACTATGCAGATTCGCAGGCGCGTTTGTCGGCTGAATTGCCGCGGCGTCTAGACCGGGCTGTGCCGTGTGATCTTGAACGGGACCAGAACTGACAACTGAGTTGGGATCCAATACGTGATCAAAAATCGGATTCGTCGATCGCTCCGCAATCCGATCTTTGCTGTGGTCCTCCGTGGTCACGGGCGGTAACGGCCTAACCAAAATGGAAGATTGCGTCGGCTCTTTGGGCGTCGTTGCCCCCGGCATCATGGTCCCCGGCGTCGTCATCTCGGTCGATAACAGCGCAGGCGGCACCGCTTCCCGCGGCTGCGGGGTATCACTCGGCTGTATCGCCGGAGGCAATTGTGACCCCTGGCCCCAAATCGCGGCCGGCGCCAGCCAAATCGCCGCCACCGCCAGCGCCGCCACGACGACACAGCCCCACTTCACTGATCTGCTACCTCTCATAAATCAACTTCCCTGTTGATTCCTCATCCACTTACCATTCACCCATTCACCCACTCACCCCGCTCAGAACTTCAACGCCAAATTCATGAACCCAGCGAACAAACCTCCCACGTTGCCGACAATCGGGTCGTAGATAGCGCGGAACCCGTCGCCGGGAACCAAACCTTGCACGCCGGCCATCACGATGATGTTGTTGTTCAAATGCGGTCGGTATTCGAAGCCCAGGCCCAAGTCGGTGCCAATAAACCGTGGTATGGCAGCCTGAAACAGAAATTCCTCCAACACCTCGGTCTGGGCAAACCACAACCAATTCACGTTGCCGACCAGCCGCAGCTTGGGCGTGATGTCGAAATCGGCGCCAAGGTTGCCCAAGTACAATCCCGGATTCACAAAGTTCGGCTGTCCTTGAATTTTGCTGCTCCGCAGGTCGGGCACGAGGCTGAACCCCTGCACCAAATTCACACCCAACAGCTTGATTTGTTGCCGATCCCAATAGCTAAACGGCCCGCCGGCAAAGTTGGGATCGTCCAGAATCGTGTCAAAGCCGGTTCCCTTGTTGCCGAACGGATTGCTGTCACCGGAAGCGTAGAAAAACGAAGTCCGGAAGCGGGCCCAATCGCGATCGTACGACAATTCCACCGCCGCCATTTGCGCGTCGATGTCAATCGGCCGCCCAGCGATTGGGTTGAGCGAATCGTTCCCCAGCACCCAATAAAAGGCGTGCGAAATGTTGATCCGATTGATATGTCCCTCGCCGGTCCAACCCAGGTAATACGACGTCACCGTGTGCGGGAACGCCACCCCGGCCGGATCGGGCCGCACCAGAAAACCGTTGTTGTCGTATTCCGTATTTGCTCGATCGTAATCGTACAAAAAATTGAACTGCGTGGTGTAACCGGGAAAAATAAAATCCTGCCAATAAAAATTGGTGATGAACGTGTGCTTGGGCCGGTTATCGAACGTGTTTAGCCCACTGTTGGTTTCCTTTTCCAGCCAATCCACATAATAGAAATTGAACTGGATTTGGTTGGCGTCTTGCGTGCCGAACAACCGCACAGCCCGGTTCACGTCTTCGTAAATGAAGCCGCGGAAATCGCTCAAAAACGGTTGCGAGCCCACACGGATCGAGGTGAAATCGTAATCTGAGCTGGTGTCGGCCAGCTTGGCTTCGGCAAACCATTCCTCCAGCGTCGTCCAGGTGCGGAACCGCGTGGTGCCGTCATCGACATTCGGGCTCACAATGCCCAGCTCTTGCACGTCGAGGTAGTTCATGTCGAATACGGGGGTCACTTTCACCCGCCAATCGACCGGCCTGAAGGCCGCGTCGCCGTGGAATAAATCCAGCGACAAGGCAAAAAAATCGGTGGTGAAAAACTGATTCGGATTACCGAAGAAATCGTTTTCGTTCGGATTGTGCGTGCTTTCAAACGGATGCGCCGGCGTCGGCACTTGCCGGCCTTCAAAATCGCTGATGCTTTCGGCCGTTACGTCCAAGAACGTGTGTTGGCCGATGATCGGGTAATCTCCCTTGAGCACGTTTTGATGGTACGGATCGAGCATTCGGCCCAGTGTGTACGGGTAGTCGTCTAGCGGTGGGTGATTCAGCCCATAACGATCCCACTCCGGCAGGCCGATGCGCCAGCGATCTTCGATTGGCACAAAATGGCTGCTGGTTTGCCCTTCACGCGGCACAACGCTCGATGGACCCGTATATCCTAGCGGCGCATCCATCGGCAACATCAACAAATCGTACGGCTCCGTGGGCGGCTCTAGTGGAATCCCCGGCGGCGTAAGCTGCGATGGCGAACGCAAATATCGGGGCCGCACCAGGTCCGGACGTACTTCGCGCAGATAATCGTCGTCGGTCATTTCCCCATCACGGCCGCTAGTCGCAGCCGCCACTTCATCTGTTGGACCTTCCATCGCGACCACCGGCGCCGTTTTCGGTTTCTTTAGCTGCCGCATCCGCGCGTCCGCTTCCTGCGCGTCTTCTTCCAACGGCTCCGCTGCCGCCGCCTGCTTCAAAAACTCGTCAAACTGCCGAGCATACGTCGGCTCCATCCCGAACGCACTTTGCGGTTGATCGGATCTCGGCGGTAAAATCTCTTCGCGCGCTGGCGGCATCAAAATCGCCGGAGTTGGCGCCGCGCCTGTCGGCAAAACAGTCGTCTCTTCGACTCGCGGAAGCGGAATGACGCGATCATCGCAATCAATGCGTGGAAGCGACCCAACCGGCGGACCGATGACCGGTAGCATCGGACCCGTAATGAGCGCCGCACCCACGACTGGCGGCGCTATGGGCCTGACCGTTGTATTTTCTGCCGCCGTTTCCTCAGCGCGCACGGTCTCCGTCCTGTCGCCGTGCGGCAACAATCCCAACGGCAGCACCAGCGCCGTTGCGGTGAAGAGCATCAACCAGTTCCCGCCGAACTGCCTTTTCAAATTCTCGCTGCGCAGTGTGATGGTGTGAAACGAGCGCCAAGGACTCGTGCTCAAAGTCCGAATCGCTGCGCGCACCGTGCGCGCATAATGCGGGCGCTTCGTAAAATGTATCGGCTGTAGGGGTTGCGCCGGTCAAAACAATTCTTCCAAAGATGCCGAAAGTAACGCCATCAGGGGCCCTGCTAGCACCCCGCGACCGCCGCATAGCGCGTTGAATTACCGCAGAAATACTCCCCAGCCGCTAAAGGAAACCCTCTAAACTCCGTCCATCACAATGCTTGCGGAGCTTACCGTCACCAGCGCTCTAACCGGCCGATGCGCCACTACCCTGCCGATCAAAATGAATGACCCGGCTGTAAAGCTCTGTTAAGCTAGCTGAATGCAGGGCTGTTCTTGTCGTTAGGCGCATCGTCATGAAAAGTTGGTTTCGTCGTAATTCCTCCCCGCCCAGCGCTTTGCGCCGCGCAAAACTCGGCTTCGAAAAGCTCGAAACGCGCCAGCTGCTCACGGCAAACATTACCACCGCCGACGTCGATCAGTTGCTCCGTCGCGCCGTGGCCGCCTCCGCCAGCAACGACGCCATCATCGCAATTGTTGATCGCAACGGCACCATCCTCGGCGTCCAAGCCGAATCAGGCGTTCCCATTGCCGACCCTGACACGCTGTACTTCGCCATCGATGGCGCCGTCGCCGAAGCCCGCACAGCCGCCTATTTCTCGAACAATCAAGCGCCGCTCACATCGCGCACCATTCGCTTCATCAGCCAAAGCACAATCACGCAGCGAGAAGTGCAGGCGAATCCCAATCCCAATGAAACCGATCCCACGCTCGAAGGTCCCGGATATGTCGCGCCCGTCGGCATCGGTGGCCAATTTCCGCCCGGCATCAACAACACCCCTTTGGTCGATTTGTTCGGCATCGAACATACCAACCGCGCCGTGCTGACCAGTCTCGGTCCCGACGGAATGCCTGATACCGCCGACGATGTCGCCTACAACATCAATCCGGCATACATTCCTGCCGGCGTGCGAATTCCCATTCCCTACGCCTACGGTCAACAGTCCGGCTTACTGCCCGATGCCGACAACCGCGGCATCGGTACACTGCCCGGCGGCATTCCGCTTTACAAGAACGGCCAACTGGTCGGCGGCATCGGCGTCTTCTTTCCCGGCACGACGGGCTTCGCTGATACCGAGCAAGGTTTCGATCCATCGAATCCGAACCAAACCGCCCAACAGCGCGAAAACTCCGCCAAAGCTTTGGAAGCCGAGTGGATCGCTTTCGCAGCCGCCGGCGGATCGGCCGGCGCCGGCGCCAAAGTCGGCGCACTCGGCGGTGTGGCCGATGTCCCCGGCTACAGCTTACCCTTCGGCCACATTTTCCTAGCGGGCATTTCGCTGGAAATCTATGGCCCAAATCCCGGTGGAGTAAATACGCTGGTCAACGTCGGCAAGCAAGTCGGCCGCGGCACTCCGCCCCCTGTAGGCTCAGGAGGTAACGAGGAAATATTGCCCGACGGCACGATGGAACTGCCCGGCACGTCGGTTTCTTCCGGCTGGCTGGTGACCGCGCACGCCGATCCCGGTGCCGGCGGAACTTTAACCGCCGCCCAAGTCACACAAATGATCGATCAGGGAATCGAAACGGCAAACGAAACTCGCGCGCAGATACGCTTGCCGCTGGGAAGCCACACCGAAATGGTCTTTGCCGTTACCGGTGTCGATGGCGATGTGCTGGGTCTGTACCGCATGCCCGACGCGACCGTCTTCTCCATCGATGTGGCAATCGCCAAAGCGCGGAACGTCGAGTACTACGCCTCACCCGATTTGCAAGATTTCGATCGTGTTCCGGTCAACGATCTGCTCCCCGAAGGCCCCAACAATCCGTTTTTGCCGCTAGGCACCGCCTTCACCAACCGTACGTTCCGATATTTAGCCGATCCGCGCTATCCCGAAGGCGTCAACGGCACCGTTCCCGGCGATTTTTCCATCCTCCGCGAAGATTGGGTTAACCCGGCCAACGGCTACAACGTCGGCGCTCCAGCCTCAATTTCTGATATCGATACCGTCTTCGGCTACGACTCGTTTCACCCTGGCACAAACTTCCACGATCCGAACGATCCCGATAATCAAAACGGCATTGTGTTTTTCCCTGGCAGTTCGCCAGTTTTCGCCGGTTCAATCTTGGTCGGCGGTTTCGGCGTCAGCGGCGACGGCGTCGACCAGGACGATGTGGTCACGTTCTACGGCGTCAAAGGATTCGCCGCACCGAACAGCATCCACGCCGATCAATACTTCGTCCGCGGCGTGCGCCTCCCATACCAAGAATTCAGTCGCAACGCATTTCAGTTATGACCGCAATTTAACCGCCGGGCTTGCCCGGCGCTGTTGTCGCACGGAGGCGATTCATGGTAATCTGCGCCCGCATTCGCTTTTCGTTGGTCTGGGCCCTTTTCGCTTTGGGCGCGGCTTGCGCATCGGCCGACGATCATCCGGCATTTCTCGATCCCACCGAACATCCCAATCGAAAGTGCGCCATCTGCGGCGGAGGCACCGGCGTGTACTCCGATTCGTCTTATTTCTGTCTTGGCCGCCTGTTTGTGCAAGAGTGGAAGTGCGGCGACGAACGTGCCGGCAATCCCCGCAGCATTTCCTGCTTGGCCCGGCCGTCCAATGGTCCGCACGACGGCGGCTACTATGTCGGTGGCGGCGACCCCCATCATTGCTCTGCCGAAATGCGCTACTGTAACGAAGGCACCTGGGGCTGGGATTACGTCGGCTGCGGTTGGATCCCCATCGTCGATTTAGGCTATTGGCACGGCCGTCGCGATCAAACCGGCAACTACAATACCGACGGCCCCAAAATTTGCCATCACGACTGATCGGCCGGACGCTGCCCTATCGCGCAATTTTCCAGCATACAATTCGACGCCTCTCTCTGCGATTCTCGCAAAACGCCGGAACTCAAGCCACCGCGCGGCTCAGCCGCGCGGCCGATTCTTCCACCAGCCGATAAAAAGCTGCCGCAGCAACCAAACTGGCGACAAATGCAATTCCCAGTCCGACCAATGTCTCCGACGGCGAATTCAACTGCAATCGGATCCATACGCTGGCCACAATAATGAATACCGGAAAGTGAATCAGAAACAAACTATATGAAGTCCGGCCCAAGTAACTGATAAATCCACTTTTCGACCATTGCCGCCGCACACCCCGCGACTCGCTGAAATACAACAGCAATCCCACCGCTAGCGATGTCGCCAACCGCCACCGCCAATGGAACGCAAAACCGGCGGCCATCAGCAAGATATACCAGCCAAACAATTTTTTTGCCTTCGCGTTTTGAAGCGCCAGTTGCGCCAAAATCCCCAAAAAGAATTCGGAAAAATAATAAACCCACCAAATCGACCAGCGATCGTTCAAATTAAAAAAGAACACCGACGCTGCGGATAGCAGAATTCCCGCTGTCAGCGGCACGTCGCACCACCATCCGGCCGGCACAGCGCCGCGTCGCCGATTCACCGCATCGCGCATCCACAGCATCAACGCATAAATCAACCCCAATTGAAAGTTGATGCACACAAACCACAAGCCCGCCGACAGCGAGACGTAACCTAAAATATCCTGCAAAAAAACAGTATGCGCCAACACTTGGGGCAGCGTCGGCGGTGGCCCGACCAAGTCATCGGGAAGCCAGCCGCGCCCCACCGCGCAGGCGCCAATCGCCAATACAATCACTGCCAAATAGGGCAATCCTAATCGGCAATACCGATAGACCAAAAAACGGCCAACCTCCCCTCCGGTCCAACGCCGGCCCGACATGCTCCGTGCCATCACAAATCCGCCGATCACAAAAAACACTTGGGCCACGCGGGCATAGTCGTGCACCCACGTCAGCACGTTGTTCAGAACTGGCTGAGCGCTGCTCGAAAGGGGCCAGTACTGCGCAAAGTGATGCGAGGCAATCGCCGTCGCCGCCACCCCTCGCAATCCGTCGATTAATAACAACCGCGACCGAACCCCAACCAACGAGCGCGCAGCAGCGCTCTCCATTGCAACAGTGGACATGAATGCTTCCTTACATCAAGACGAGCCAGACGAGGACGATTGTCCCGGAAACTGTTCCTAGAAGAACTGTTCCTGGAAAGGGTGGGCAATTCCGATTACAACCTGAACACAATCGCTCGTCAAGAGCCTCCGCGATTGGCCAGCCAAAATCGAATTCGCTTCCGCGAACTAATAGCTGCCAGTCGACGAATGAATCGCAGTGGAACGTGCGGAATTTAGATTACCGGTCCGGCGGCCCAAACGGCGGCGGACCGAAAGGCGGCGGTCCCCTGCCGCCCCTTCCCGGCGGCCCTTTGCCTTGCATCCCCGGCCCACCTTTCCCCATCCCTCCCGGCGGCCCGCCCATTCCGCCCGGCGGGCCATGATCAAAGTTTTTCGTCTCCACGACGCCGTGGTAGCCGCCCAAAATGTACGGGTAACCTGCCGTCACGTGGTAATGATAGCCGCGCACCGAATCGGAATGTCCATTGCATTCGTCTAAATCCGTCGGAGGCTTCCCATCTTCGCCGTTCGGACCGTAAATGGCGTATCCGTCAAACGCATACCCAATCAGCGGCGAATGCTCGCCCGCTGGATCTTTAAACGGCGACTTCACGCACACAGGATATTTGTGATAGTGATATCGCCCCGCCGGATCGGGATGCCCGCAACACGAATCGAACACTTCCAACTTCACCGCATCGCCCCCTTCGGCGTTGTACTGGTTGTAAAACGGAATGCCGTTAATCGCCACGCCGATAGGTCCGAATGGCGTTTTCGTCGGCTTCGCGGCCGCCCGCGGCTCCAGCGGAATATAGAATGTGTAATCTTGCTTTTTGATGCTGTTCGGGTTGTCCTTGTTCGGAAATGGGCCGTGCGGATGATTCGGGATACCGTCGCTCTTGACGATCATGTACTTGTCCGTGAACGTCACCTTCACATTGCTCGTGAAGGGATTGAAATGACCGTCTTTATCCTCCGGCATTGGATTGCTTTTCTCTTCGCCCGATTTCGCTAATAGCGCAACCATGGCAACCAGCACGCAGCCGCAAACGGTTCTGATCGTCCAGCGATGGTTCAACATCATCAGGTGGCTCCGGCTGGCTTAGGATTCTGCCCGAAACAATGTTGCCGGAGCGACATCCATCTTGCCAAACAGCGAAAGTATTCTACCGCGCTGCTGGCCTAAAAATACGTGCAGTGCGGGCAATGGCCTGCGACGAAATCCCGCGGCGTCGCCTTAGATTAAGCCGCTGGCGGTGAAACAGCAGCTGGCGGCACAGCCGTTGGCGGTGCGCCCATCATTCGCCGGCCTTGGAACACAATTCCGATTACCGCCAGCACCAAAAATACCACTGGCAGTATCCGATCGTCCAGCTTCGCCTGAAACGGCACCAGAATTGCCGCCGCTCCGGCCAGACTTGACAGCACGATAATCGCCCAATCCATCACAAGCGCCGCGAGAATAGCGCCGATAATGCCGCCCACAATCGTCCAAATGTTCGGGTTGCCGCCGGCATGCAGCCGAGCGGCCAGCACCAGCGCCAAATATCCGCCGGCAAAAAATCCGCCGATTGCAAACGCCAATCGCTGAATCAGAATTCCCAGCACCGCCCCAATCACGCCAGCGCCAACTGCCGCCAAAATTCGGATCCACTCCTGCTTATCGGCTAGCCATTCATTCGCCAGCGCCATCCCCACCAAGAAACCAGCGATGGCAATAAACGCCCAGTACAACGAGCGGCCAAACAGCAGCACCACAATGCCCAGCAGAACCAACACCACCGGTGGCACAGCATCAATATTCAGCGTAATCGTTGGAACGTTTTGCGGCATGATTCATCGCCTCCGCTGGACTGTTTAGCATCGATCAATCGTCCGACACCGTCACATCGCTACTTTAATCCCCCGGCTTACTAACCACCAGGTTACAGGATAACTCGTCAAAAAGCCTGCGCACATGGCAATTTGCATCATGAACCAAAACACCGGGCTGGCCTTGGACATTTCCTACCCAAAAATCACGAACGTAACAATCGCCATCCAACCGTACATGCCCACCTGCCACGCAGTAAGCGAAAGCGAATCGATTTTCACCGCGGTCCACAGCGCTTCCGCGGCCGTTAATTTCTTCATCGGCTTAATGGTGAAATACTGAGACGCAATGCCAAACACAAACGCAAACAGGTAGTCGATTACCCAGGCAGCGAAGATCGGCTTTCCCCATAGCGTTAGCGGCACGGACGATAGAAAAAATTCCGCCACAATATCGCCCACCACACAACCGCTGCCGCAATGCGTGGTTGCAACTGCCACGGCCTGCCACCTCGATCGCTGCATTTTCGACATCTCTTTCGCCTTCATCCCCCCGCCGACGTGCCCCATGCCAGCCATGTTTTCGTGCACTGCGGGGCCGCCCGGTTTATTTCCACCGCTCATTTGCGCGTGGCTTGCGCGGGGGCCAATTCGAAAGTACGCCACCAGCGCAATCGGGCCGCCATAGAGTGCCGTAATGGGCCATACCAAGTTCATTATGGCCATGTGCTGGCGATGGCCGCTGAGCAAATCGGCCACAATCACTAGCATGCATATTCCGGCCAGCACTAGCCAGACCCATGCCAATACGTCGAGCCAATCCGGCATGTTTTAGACCAATGATTCTTTTGCAATAAAAAAATACAACAGCGGTCCAATCACTGGCAGAAAAATAATTACCAGCACCCAGATTAATTTATCTGTGCCTTGGATCCTTGGATTCTTCAAACAATCGATCAGCATCCACAGCCAGAAAATGAAATACAGGATTCCCAGCAAGCCGCCAAACATACCGCCAAATGCCAATAGCCCGCGAAACATTTGGTTAACTCCTGAATTCGTGGCGGATCTCACTCATAGCCCGTACGACAAGTGATTCGGCGCACGGACCGAAATCGTGGAATTTCTGGCGTCGCTGGAACCCGCTCTTACTTCGCTTCGCGCCGACGATTCGCCAACCGTACGGTATCGCCGTAGAAGTGCAGAAGACGGTTTGGGCGGTCCATAATGTTCATTTCTTTGATTTCTTTTGACTTTTCCGTGCTCGGCGGAGCAATCGTCCAGGCCGCGCTTGCCGGAAGGACATCAACCATTGCTGCAACAGCTACAATCGCTAGTAAGAATTTACGCACGATGACAACCTCACATGTTGAAGAAGTTGGATAGTCTTTATTTGGGAACAATCCGACTGCGACTTCAGTGCAGTGCTTCGCTCCTATAGTTCGGCCATCCGGCGGCGCCGAATTCAGCGCATCAACATTCGGTTCGATTCCCATCAATATGCGGGCCATGACTGCGCTATGCACGGCCTGTTCGGCATAACTCACACCACCCTTTGCTCGCATGCAATGAAGTAGTAAAGCGCCGCCCCTAAAACGTGCAAAAACAACACGACCAAGACCCAAACGAGCTTGTCGGTTCCTTGCAATCTCGGATTCTGCAAACAATCGACCAGCATCCAAATCCAAAATACGAACACCGCAATGATCAGGATCAAATGGAACAGTCCAAAAACCGGCGTAATTATGTCCGTTCCCTTAAAATTTGCGTTACACCAGCGCTTCGTACCGAACCACCAACCACTAGCCCATCAGCCCACAACCCGCGCCACCGCAAATCCGTCGTATCCTTTACTTCCAACCGTTTGCAGCGCCGTTACCGCCACGCGCTTTTCCGCCGCCATCGCTGCATTGCAGCGGCGCACTCCCTGCACGCTTTTATCGCTATTGGCTGCGTCAATCACTTTCCCGTCGCGGACCACATTGTCGACAATGATCAAACTACCCGGCCGAGATAATCTTAGTGACCATTCGAAATATTCCGTGTTGTTCTCCTTGTCGGCATCGATGAAAATCAAATCGAATGGTCCGCGCTTCTCAGCGGCTAACTGCGGCAGCGAATCGAGCGCCATGCCCAGCCGCAATTCGATCAGCTCTGCCACGCCCGCCCGAGCAAAATTCGCACGCGCAACTTCGGCGTGTTTTTTATCCGATTCAAGCGTGATCAACCGGCCGCTGGCGCCGAGACCCCGAGCCAGCCAAATTGTGCTATAGCCGGCAAGCGTGCCAATCTCCAGGATCTGCCGCGCTCCAATGCACTGCGCCAGCAGCATCAGTAACTTGCCGAGATTCGGCGAAACCGCAATCGGAGGCAATCCTGCCGCTTCACCGTCGGCCGCTGCTGCATTCAGCGACTGATCTGGCTGCACCAATAGATCGCAAAAATACCGCTCGACCGCATTCCAGGTTTCTTGCGCCATAGCCGCGATGATAGCGCGCCGAATGCCCGATTGCGAGTGGCCTGTTCAGGCCTGGGGCAGTCGATGCGAGAGAACAGTCAACCATTCACCGATGCCGCGATTATCCATCCCCCCTCCTCCTATCTCCCCTCCTTCCATTAGACACGCCTCACGACTGCCGGTATGATTAAATGCACGCCGGCTCGCCAAATGGTCTAACCAACAGAGGTTGCTATGAAAATCGTATCTCGACTCGCCGTCATTGTTGCAATCGTACTCACGACATTTATTGCGGCTGCCAAAATTGCCAGGGCGGATGAAAAAGTCACTTTGTCCGACATGCACGTTTGTTGCAAAGGCTGTATGATGGCCATCCAAGGCGCCGCAACCAAAGTGCCCGGCGTGAAGTGCGTGGCCAGCGAAGATGATGGAAATGCCGTTGTTACGGCCGACAGTAAAGAAGCGCTGCAAAAGGCGGTCGACGAAATCGCCAAAGCCGGTTTTAACGGCACCTCGGACAATCCGCAAATCAAAATCGAGCCGATCAAAACATCCGACGGCAAAGTGCAAAAATTAGAAATTTCGCACATTCACAATTGCTGCGGCAAATGCACCGTGGCCCTTAAAGACGCCGTCAAAGATGTTCCCGGCGTGACTTCCAACACGCTGGAAGCGAAAAAGACATCATTTGTGGTGGAAGGCAATTTCTCCCCCGCCGACCTGGTGAATTCGCTGATGAAAGCGGGTTTTCATCCGGAAATCAAAGAGGCCAAGTGAACCCTGTCAAAGTTGTCGCCTGATTGAGGCGATGCTAGCTTGCCCCCCTTCTAGTTAAACAGCTATTGCGAGAAATCGCAACCGTCCGGTATTTACCGCGACCATTCATTATTTTCTCCCGTGGAATCATTGCCGTTCTGATCGTCGCTGCACTGGAGATCCGGTGCGATACAGGATTTCTGTACTAGCTCTAATGGTTGGCGTGGCTTTGGCCTGCGATCGAAATGCGCGCGGTGAGGACTTTGCCGCCCCGGCGGATCAACCGCACGCCGTGGTTCCGGCCGACGTGCAGATGGCTCCGTTGGTCCCCCCTTCTTACAGCGCGCCACCGGCGGCGCCACCGAATGCCGTGCAGATGGTACCGCCGCAAGGGATTATCGCGTCGCCCGGTGGTCCGTATTTGAATGTGCCCGCTCAGTGGATCGAAAATGGACCAGAAATGCAAGGTGCGCCGCCGATGTTGCAACCCATCATTGCAGCCCCGCCGAGCGAGCCGTGGTGTCCGCGATGGTACGTCGACGCGAATGTGATGGCGATCAGTCGGGACAACGCTTCCCGCCATCAGAACATTTGGCAGAACCTATCTACGGACGATTTGCAATTCGACGATGCGGCGGCGCCGGACATTACCGTGGGTTACTTCATCGATCCGCATAACCAATGGCAGCTTGTATATTTCAACGCGCTAGGGATGCAGGCTAACGCACTTACGGGAGACACTAACGACGTTCAAGCAAAGGTTAACGATACGTCGAACGTCGAAAATGCGGAGCTTAATTATCTCCACACGTGGACGCATTGGTCGTTCTTAGCGGGCTTCCGCTATTTTCATTTCGATGACCATTTTCAGCTTCAATATCAGGGGCTCGGAGTTGCAGGCGGCAGCCAGCTATTCAATTTCGACACTGCAAACGACTTGTACGGCGGCCAGCTCGGCTTTAATTACCATCATGAGTGGAACTGGATCGTGCTCGATACGGGCGCAAAATGGGGCGTTTACGGAAATTCAGCCGTGCAGCACGGTGTGATCAGGATGGGCGGAAGCATCACCGACCAAGGATCCAATTACCCCAGTTCCACTGCCGTGTCAGGAGAATTCGACCTCAAGTTGGGCCACCGATTTTCGCCCCATTGGATGGGACAGCTTGGATTGATGGTAGTGGAGTTTGACAACTTAGCGCTAGCTGCTGATGCAAATAGGTCCGATCAGGCTGACGGAAATGTAACACTTGTCGGCTTAAGCCTGGGCGCGACGGCACAGTGGTAAGCGCCAACAGTGCGCTAACCTTTGATGACACCGATAGGCCGCATCCGCGCGACTTTTTTTGCCAACCCGGCGCGATGGACAACGTCGACCACCAAATCGACATCCTTGTATGCATCGGGCTGTTCCTCGGCCAAACCTTTCCAACTGCGCGCTTTCGCAACCACGCCACGCGCCAGCAATTCATGATCGATTCGCCGTCCTTGGGCCGCTTTTACCGCGGCAGTGCGGCTGAGCATGCGGCCGGCACCGTGGCAGGCAGTGCCAAAAGTTTGCTCCATGCTCCCTGATTGACCCGCGAGAATCCAACTGGCGCGGCCCATATCGCCGGGGATGAGCACCGGCTGACCGATTTGCTGATACAGCTCAGGAATTTCCGGATGCCCCGGCGGAAAAGCTCGCGTGGCGCCCTTGCGATGGACCCAGACACGTTTGCGAATACCTTCGACATCGTGCTGCTCGAGCTTCGCGATGTTGTGCGCCACGTCGTAGACCAAATCCATGCCCAGGTTTTCCCACGAACGACCGAAGACCTGCGAGAACACCTCGCGCGCTTGCCACATTAGCAGTTGCCGGTTGCACCAGGCAAAATTCGCTGCCGCACGCATTGCGCCGAGATACTTTTTTCCTTCGGAACTATTCGCCGGCGCACATACCAATTGCCGATCAGGCAAATCGATGCCGTATTTTTGAGGTGCGCCGCGGAGCTCCTTTAGCGCATCGTCACACACTTGATAACCCAAACCACGGCTGCCGGAATGGATCATCACGCAAATGGAACCAGCCAAAACACCCATCGCCGCGGCCGCCGCTTCGTCAAACACGCGATCGACGACTTGCACTTCCAAAAAATGGTTGCCCGAACCCAGCGTGCCGCATTGATCGGCGCCACGGTCCAAGGCACGATCGCTCACATCGTCGGGCTCGGCTCCGTCGAGGCAACCGTGCGCTTCGGTGTAATCGGTATCGCGCGGGACCGCCAAATGGCGATTGATCAACCCGGCCGGACCGGTGGCCATCAGATGGCGCAGTTCTGCACGGCTGAATTTGTACTTGCCCCCGCGCCCCACGCCAGTTGGAATATTGGCGAACAATTCGTCGATAAGCCGTTCTAAATGCGGCTGCACTTCAGCCAGTTGCAAATTGGTCCGTATCATGCGCACGCCGCAATTGATGTCGTAGCCCACACCGCCGGGCGAAATTACGCCCCCCTGCTCCGGATCGGTGGCGCACACGCCGCCAATACAAAAACCATATCCCCAGTGGATGTCGGGCATGGCAAGGCTGGCAACCTGAATGCCCGGCAGCGTGGCAACGTTTGCCACTTGCTCGCAAGCCTGATCGGCGCGGATATGCTCAATCAGCGCGTCGTCGGCGTAAATCAGCCCATCGACGCGCATGCCGGGCTTGTAGCTTTTGAGTATCCGCCAGCAGCAATCGCCAGCGCGCTCCAGCGGTCCGTGAAATGCGCCGCTTGGCATATAGCATCCTTATGTGATCGCTACGATTGCGAACGATCAAGAATCGACCTTTCGAATACCAACCGCAAAGATTGATTATCCCCGATCGAAGTTCGCAGGAAAGATGGCGGCCGTCGGCGGCACAAAGAATCTCCTCAAATCTGTTGCCGGAAAACAAGCACGTGCTGTCCGGTTCGCCTCGGAATAAAAAAAGCGGCCGAGGGATAACCCTCGGCCGCTGTGAACTCCGAATATCTTCGATATCTTCGTTTACAGGGTCGGCAGAGTGATTTTCTCCTTTCCGAGGTGCGGAATTGAAAACACGATTTGGTTATTGGTCACCTCGGCGTCAACGTCAAAGCCCACGCTGCCGGTGGCTAACTTCGCGTCACCGCTGGCATCCAGCGAGCCTGAGTACGTCACCTTGCCGCTGCTATTCACGCTGATCGTGAGCATGCCGCTCAAGGTCACTGAAGCCGAAATACCGTCGGAGGAAAATCCGGCCGTGGCCGACATCTCGGTGGTGAACGACTCGGTCGAGCCGATCTTGGCCAGCGTGAAATCGGCATGACCACTCAACGGGCCAAAGTTCGGGTTGGCCTCACCGGTCAGTGAGAAATCGCCATTGCGGTAAATGCTGCCTTTCAGATCCACATCGGAGCCCAAGGCCCGTACTTTCGCTTCGGTGGAAACGCCTTCGTCATCCAGCGTGAGGGTCATGTCGGCCGTCACACCGAAGATTTTGTAGGTATCAACCGCTTGCACGAAGAACTGATCGACATGCCCCGTCCGCGCTCCGCCGACGACTGGCGATTCGCCGTTTTGCGCCGATGGCTTGCCGTATACTGAGCCTTCAAACGTCACAATATTGACCATCTGCAGATTATCCAGCGGCGTGCCGGCCCAAGGATCGACCGAGCCGCCCTTGAACCACATGTGCTGTTGCGGTCCGTCGTACACGCAAGAGGATTGACCCAGCGTTACGCTGAGGTGGAAATCGTCCAGATCATAGCCGAAATTAAATTGACCGTTGGATCCCATTTGTAGGTCGGCGAAGACTTTATCAAGCGCGTCGGCATTGATCGAGTTGTGCTGGAACAATTGGCTGGCGTTTTCCTCGCCGCCCAACCACAATCCGTCCTGATTGGCATCCAGATTCAACGTCACGTCACCCTCAATGTTAAACGGCAGGTTGGCGAACGGGAAATCACCGGCGGCAAACACGTTGCCGTAGATCTTGCTGAGCGCGACCGAAGGAGTCTGTGTCGGCGTGTAGTTGATATGAGCGTTTAACGACCCGGCAACCGTATAGTTGCCGACGTGGACGTAGATCATCGGATCGGTGGGATCGGCCAAAATCGTCGTGCCGGTGGTCGCCGAGTTGGTGACCGAGATGCCGCCGAACTGCAAGTTCATCGCGCCCTTGCCCGCGTATACCAAATACGGCACGGCGTTGAGCACCTGAGTGATGCCCCGCTGGGCAGTGATGGTGCTACCCAACTGAATGGTGAACGAACTGCTGAGCGAAATGGAATTCATCGTTAGGCCCAGCTTTTGCCGCAAATCCAGGGCAAAATTGTCCAACGGAATGCCGATGTTGGCGCCCATGCTGGAAACTTCACCCACAGCGCCGGCCCAAGTGTTGTTTTTGGTCGTGACCGTAAACGACTGGCCCGTGGGCACGGCCATTTGCACTTCGCCAAAAGCGGTTTCCAGGAAAATGTTGCCGCTGGCCGAATAGGTAGCCGATGTGAGGTACTTGTTCCCCTTCACGGCGGTCAACTTTTCCGCCCAGGTGCCACGAATACCGAAGCCGTAACCGGTAGGTCCGGCAAAATCGAGCACGTTGCCATTCAGGAAGGCGTACATGGAGCCGGTCTTTTGCAACTGATCGCCCGTCTGCATCGAGGCGAGCTCTGTGCCTTGCATGTTAAGCAAGTAAGCGCCGCCATTCGTGGCCGTCGTGCTCACTTGCACGTAATAAGTTCCGGCGGTTGCAGCCCGAAAGCCCAAAGCGGCGTTGTTCGAGACGACACCCGTATCAGGCTCCGGCGAGGCAGCCGCGGTAGCCAAGGTGTTACCCGCCGAATCGAGAATGGTGAGATTACTGGTCGAAAGACCACCGAGCGTCACGCCTAACGCGCTGCCCGGATCGACATCCAGCGCCAGGAATTCGCCCTGTTGGAGCGAAATCTTGTACAAGTTCAGCGCGGTATTATTCGCGAGCGATCCGGAAATCTGCTGTACCGGCATCGTCTGCAAATTGACAGCTTGCGCCGATGTCAATTTGTTGGCAAGTTGCTGAACTGGTGAAACGGTAACCGCGACCGGTGAGACCGTCATCAAAGTGCGGTCTTCTAACCGTTCCAAGTTCGAACGGAAGGTCGAACGCTGATTGTAATTTGGGCGACGGAGTAGTGCGCTTTACGGATCGACGATTTGTTCGGCGACGGAACATGGTTAGGTTCCTGTAGTGGAGAACGGAGGGTAGGTAAGGCCACCTTGCTTAGCGTGCAATATTTCGAATTGTTACAGCGCGCAAAAACACCGTGAAAAACCGTACAAAATGGCTGCAAGCACGCCCTGGCCTAACCAGCGGACACGCGGACAGCCGGTTGGCACTGAGATGCCGAAGCAGGCCGACGCAGGTTTCGATAGACGCCGCTGATTAGCGGCCAACCCAAAAGCGAATCAGATAGACCAGCGCTAAAAAGTCATACAGTCCGTGTGCGATTATTGGCCCCAGCAAGTTGCCGGTCGCCAGCGCCAGCCAGCCCAGGTAAGCGCCTACGATCGTTGCCAACACAGCATAGGCAACCGTAACCGCATGGAGTAGTCCGAACACGATACTGGCCACGCACAGACCGGCCGCGATTCCCAACCATCCGATCAGTACCGGCTGCAGCACTCCGCGGAATAACAACTCCTCGCCGATGCCAGCCACCGCCGAGATAAGTGCCAATTGCAGGATGCTACAGCGCGCGAACAATGGCACCAACATTGAATCGACCGCCGAGTTGAGCCGTCCTAACGGTCCAGTGCGGATACGCCGCATAATTAGCAACCCAAACACGAGCGGAAGCGTGGCTAACAGTCCCCAAGCTACATCCAGCGGCCGCCAAATAATGCGCTGCCACGGCGGCGTTGTCAGAAACAGGCCGATACAACAGGCCGCGACCGCTAGGGTGCCTTCGAAAAGAAGTCCCAAGCGAACGATATTCGGCGCGTCGTCGCCAGTCTGCAGTAGCTCTTCGTTCATGGTTCGATTGCGGCCTTGCGTTTGCGATGCCGAATGTTTTGATTTTGGGCGATTTGATTACTGTGCGATCTTAAGACTGCGGCGATATGCTTCGAGTTGTTGTTGCTTGCCGAAACGGGTAGTGATCTCTCGCCACTTGGCAGCGGCGGCGTCAAGCGCTTGTTGCGGCGACTGTTTACCGTCGACGGTGGCATGCACTGCATCATCGAGTGCCGCCATGTATTCAACCTCGCCGGGAATGCGCAACACCGAAACAGCCTCCGGCTGGCGCAGCGCCGCCGACAGAACCTGACCATATTCCTTTGCGGCCTCCAGTGAAAACGCAGAACCGGTCCAGGGAGATGGATCGAGAAGCTGCGATTGCCGAAACATCGTCGTTGCCGAACTTGCCGGTAGCACTTCGATGCTCCATCGCTGGCTGGCAAGCCAAGTTAACAAGCGAAAAGCCGATTCGGCGGCATTGGCGCCGCGCACAATGGAGCCGATACGGCCGCTGACGCCACGCAATGGAATGCTCGTGGATTCGTCACTGCGGCGCGGTTCCCAGGCGGTATGCCGAGGGTTATATGCTGTCGATGAGCCGGGGAGCGCAGCGACTCCCGCTGGAATCTTTGCTCCCCTGCCGGTTAATGATAATTGCGCGGCGGCTGACGAACTGGGCCATGCAATTGCCATCGCGGCGTGACCGGCAAGAAACAATTTAGCAGCGTCAGCGGGAGTTAATGGAACCGCGTCTTTGGGTCCCGTTTTTGCCGCCGTAGCGAGTTCAGAAAGCGCACGCACAAACGGCGGACCTGCGATTAACGGCTCCATCGTTTCCCGGTCAAACAGTACTGACGAGTAATCGCGATGTTTGGCATAGGCTGCCGCTCGGGCCAATAGCAGCCGTGATGCCCAACCGTGAGCCAATGGTTCGATTGTGCCGGACCAGGGCTGTGCAACATTCAACCCAGAAGTGTCTGCGCGTCGTGCGCTCAATTGTTTTTTCAGTTGGTCCGCGTTATTAAAAAACTCGGCGAGTTGTTGATATTCTTCCCAAGTGCGCGGCGGCTGTTTGGCAAAGAGTTCGAACAGATCGGGGCGATATAGCAAGACAAAGACCGGTGAACCGAGCGGCACCGCGTATGGCTGGCCATCCCAAGTGAGCTCGAGGGAATCAAGAGGTTGAAGCAAATCGGCCGATTCCAATGGATCGCTCGCCAGCCACGCCTGATTCAGCGGTCGGATGAGTTTTCGTTCGGCCAGCGTGCTCAAAAGTCCGGGTGGATAAATAATAGCATCGGCGTCAAGCTTCTCCGCTGAAGCGATCGCTTCGGCAGACAGTTGTTGGACGGTCAACTTCGCTGCGGTCTGAGCGGTCCATTCTCCCTGCAAGCGGCTTATGGATGCCGCCAATGCCGGGTCGTCCACGATTGCCAATCGTAATTCGGTGGTCGCTTGCTCTGAAACTGCGGCGGAGTGATTCGCCGGCGGTTGCGGTTCGCTTTGATCGCAACCGGCGGTGCACAACAGGGCAACAATGACAATCAACCAGCACCGTCCAGCGATCCGGTGGATAGACAATTGGGCGGATATTTCAATCACAATTTTCCAGGCGGTGTGGGCGTGGGACATAGAATTACTTGCATCGTAGTTCGCACGACGAAAGCCGGTCAATCGCTGGACGAAAATACGGATCACTTGCTTGAAAGTATGCCAGTAAAACCGTTACAATCTGGCTCGATTTTGAATCGCGCCGTAGGCACCACACGGAATCATCCATGAGCATTTTTCTGGGCATTGACGTTGGCACGTCCGGCACCAAAACAATCGCCATCAACGAACGGGGGAAAATTCTGGCCGATGCCACGGCCGAATATCCACTTTACAATCCGAAACCGCTGTGGAGCGAACAAGATCCGGACGATTGGTGGAAAGCCACTGTCGCTACGGTGCGGCAAGTGGTTAAAAAGGCCAAACTCAAGGCCGCGGAGGTGAAAGCCGTTGGTTTATCGGGCCAGATGCACGGCTCGGTCTTTCTGGACAGACAAAACCGCGTGGTCCGGCGGGCCCTCTTATGGAACGATCAGCGGACCGGCGCGGAATGCGAGGAAATTGAACGGCGCGCCGGGGGCCGGAAAAATCTGATCAAAATGGTGGCGAATCCGGCGCTGACCGGATTCACGGCGCCGAAAATCTTGTGGCTGCGAAATCACGAGCCGAAAAACTTTGAACGGACTGCCAAGGTGCTGTTGCCAAAGGATGAAATTCGCCGGCGTCTGACCGGCGAGTTCGCTACGGAAGTCAGCGATGCCAGCGGGATGCTGTTGTTGGATGTCGCCAAACGCGCCTGGTCAAAACCGCTGCTGGCAAAATTGGATTTGGATATTAACCTATTGGCCACTTGCTACGAGTCGGAGCAAGTGACTGGCAAATTGACGAAGCCGGTTGCCGCGGAGCTGGGCCTCTCGACCGATTGTGTGGTAGTCGGCGGGGCCGGCGATTGTGCGGCTGGCGCGGTGGGCAATGGCATCGTCAGCCGCGGCGTGCTTTCTACATCGATTGGCACGAGCGGCGTCATGTTTGTGCACAGCGATCAAGTACAGGTTGATCCGCAGGGGCGGCTGCACACATTCTGCCATGCCGTGCACGGCAAATGGCATTTGATGGGAGTGAATCTTTCGGCTGGCGGCAGTTTGCAATGGTTCCGCAACAAATTGTGTGAAAATGAAGTGGCGCAGGCAAAAAAGCGGAACGTCGATCCTTACGAAATCCTCACGGAACTTGCCGCCCAAGTGTCCGCCGGCAGCGAGGGATTATTTTTCTTGCCGTATCTATCCGGCGAACGCACACCGCATGCCGATCCTGACGCCCGTGGGTGTTTTATTGGCCTGACACTATCGCACGGTCGTGGCCACATGGTGCGTGCTGTGATGGAGGGCGTAACGTATTCGATGCGCGATAGTTTGGCGATTATTCGCGAACTTGGTGTTCCAGTAAAACAAATCCGGGCGTCGGGGGGCGGCTCGCGCAGTCCATTCTGGCGGCAAATTCAGGCCGATGTGTTCGGGCAGGAAGTTTGCACAATTAATGCAGAAGAAGGGGCGGCGTACGGAGTCGCCCTATTGGCTGCCGTGGGGGCGGGCGCTTTTAAGGACGTTGTCGAAGCTTGCGAGGCAACCATCCGGGTGGTCAAACGTACGGCTGTCAACCGCACGTCGGCTGCGTATTATGACAAGGCGTTTCCGATCTATCAAAGTTTGTATCCTGATCTGAAAAACGATTTCAAACGCATTGCCGCGCTAGAGAGATAGTTATGGCTGTCTTGTATCTTACGGAAGACGATGTCGCGCAACTGCTCGACATGCGCACGGCTATCGAAGTTGTGGAAGAAATGTTCCGTCAACTGGCCGACGGCAAGGCGATGAATGTGCCGCGAGTGCGAGCCAAAGCGCCGGGCGTTGTGCTGCATTCGATGTGTGCCGCCGCAGAGTATTTAGGTTTGGTCGGCTGGAAAATGTATGCCACGACCCGAACCGGCGCACAGTTTCTGATCGGTTTGTACGATGCGGAAAGCGGTGATTTAGAAGCATTGATCGAAGGGGACCGCCTGGGACAATTTCGCACCGCGGCCGCCACGGCTGTTGCCGTGGAATGGATGGCGGATATGGAAGCCACGGAAATGGGTTTGTTCGGCACCGGCAAACAAGCCCGAACGCAGTTGGAAGCGGTGAACATCGCCAGGCCGATCAAACGATGCTTTGTGTATAGCCGCGAGGAAGAATCGAGGGAGAATTTTGCCGCCGAAATGGGCGCGAAGTTGGGGATTCTGGTATCGCCCGTTGATCGTCCCCAGGATGCTGCCCAAGAACTGCCGATTGTGGTTACAGCCACGACCAGTTCTATGCCGGTATTCGATGGGAATGATTTATCGGAAGGTGCGTTGGTTTGTGCGGTGGGATCGAATTGGTTGCGGAAGGCGGAAATCGACGCCAACACGATTCGCCGCGCCGATAATATCGTGTGCGACAGCGTCGAAGCGTGCCGGCACGAAGCGGGCGATTTTCAAGCGGCGCTGGAAAAAGGGGCGTTCGATTGGTCGCGAGCCGTCGATCTGGCGGAAGTTGTAGCTGGACGCGCCGTGGGACGCAACAATCGTCAAAGCGTGACGCTGTTCAAATCGGTTGGATTGGCGCTGGAAGATGTGGCATTGGGCGGCCGTTTGTTGGCGGAAGCCCGACTGAAAGGCGCCGGCCGCTGGATCACGATGGGTGCCAGTCCAGTGGCGTAATTTGTTGATCGGCCGGCCTCGAACTCTTTTTTGTAAGGCACGACTCGGCTAATACAGTCGGGCTATGTATTTTCTGTTGCCGACTGTTCGGAAGAGGCGTCGGTGTCCATCTCGCCGGATGCTTGCTGGTCGGGATGTAAAGCGTCGTGGACGGTATCTTTCACAACTTCGGTCAAAGATTCGGCAACTGCTGTGAATGCGGCAGATGCCAATGCTCCGGTAAGCGTGCCGAGTCCACGCATTAACCGAAGGGCAGCGCCTGGCGGCTTACTGTATGCAGCGGCGGCGTCACTTTCGGCCGCGTTCTCCTCAGCACTTCCGCCAGATCGGTGGCTGCTCTTGCTTGTGGATGATTTCCGGTGAAACGTCCTTCCCAGGGCCCAACCGGCCCCGACGCCCGCGACAGCCGCGGTTCCTAACGATTGCCAGGGGTAGCGCTCGGCCCAGGCACTGACATCAGCTGTTCGACCCAGCGATTCGAGCGCCTCCATGCGTACCCGGGTTAATGCTTCGCGCGCCAAGCGTGACTCTCGGTCCAAAAACTCTTCTTCGTTGCGTGGCTCGTCAGACATATTTAGGGGATGACTGAATAACTGAAAGGCTAAATGATTGAATTGTTCGCGGTGTGCTTAATTTTAACGCTGTGTCAGGGGAATCCACGAACGGGGTTGCGAACCGTTGTATCTGGCCAATGGTCGTATTAAACGATTATGGTCTAACTGTTCGATGATGTGGGCGCTCCAGCCAGTTACACGGCTGACGACAAACAGCGGCGTGTATAAGTCGACCGGTAAACCGAGATGGTGGTAAAGCCGCGCCGTAGGCCAATCGACGTTTGGATACATCTTCTTTTCAGCGATTACAATCCGTTCGATAGTATCGGCCAGTTCTTCCATGTCCGTGTTCCCGGTTTCTTTGGCCAATTGTACGCACATCGGCTTGAGGAACTTGGCCCGCGGATCGCCCTGTTTATAAATGCGATGTCCAAAGCCCATAATGCGCTCTTTGCGTGCCAGAGCTTCGTGAATCCAGGCTTCAGCTTTATCTGGTGATCCGACCTGGTCTAGGACTGCAAGCGCGCGTTCATTTGCGCCGCCGTGCAAGGGACCTTTAAGTGCACCGATTGCTGCGGTAACGGCTGAGTGCAAATCTGAAAGAGTGGATGCCACTACGCGAGCTGAAAATGTCGATGCATTGAACTCGTGCTCGGCATACATGATCAGCGAGACTTCCAGGGCACGGACTGCGGCCGGACTGGGGTCGCGCCGCCGGAGCATCCGCAGCAGGTTTTCCGCCAGCGAATAGTGTCGATCGGGCAACACCGGTTCTTTGCCTTGTACGAGCCGGTGACGTGCCGCCATGATCACTGGGAGTTGTGCAATTAGCCGTTCCGCCTTGCGGAGGTTGGCATCGTGATCGTTGCTGTTTTGATCAGGGTCCCAATGCGCCAGCAGGCTAGCGCCGGTGCGCATGACGTCCATCATGTGGGCCTGCGGTGGAATTCGGCGCAGAATATCGATAGCTGCCAAAGGAACGGGTGCACTATGGCGCAGCCGCTCGTTAAACGATGCGAGCTGATCGGCCTTGGGCAACTCGCCGTACAGAATGAGATATGCGGTTTCCTCGAACGAGGCGTGCTGGGCCAGCTCTTCTACTTGGTATCCGCGATAAGACAAGCCGCCTTCGAGGGTGCTGACGGCCGTTTCGCCGGCAACGATCCCTTCTAAGCCCGGATGATAAAGAGGTTCTGACATAATTCTACAACGATAGAAGCCAGGAGCGGTTGCTTGCTCAGTTTTCGCTGTCGCCGAAATATTTCCGATCGCGCTCCTCGTAATCGCTGTAGCCTAACAGGTCGTACAGTTCCTGGCGAGTTTGCATCAAATCGAGCAAACTTTGTTGCGTGCCGTCGTCGGCAAGCACTGCCAGAGCCGCTTCGACGGCCCGCATCGCCACACGCATCATCGTTACGGGATAGAGAACCGCGGCGTATCCAAGATTTGCCAACTCATCCAACGACAGCAGCGGGCTTTGTCCGAACTCGGTCATATTGGCCACGAGCGGAGCATTTACCGCGCCGGCAAAGCGTTCAAACTCCTCCGGGCCACGCATGGCTTCAGGAAATATCCAATCGGCGCCTGCATCCAAATAGGCTTTGGCCCGAGTGATGGCATCGTCGACGGAGGTTACTCCACGGGCATCGGTGCGAGCAATGATCACCAGACTAGGGTCGGTCCGCGCTTCGGCGGCGGCCCGAAGCTTCGCACACATTTCCGCCGTTTCGACGAGCAATTTTCCCGATAAATGACCGCATCGCTTGGGCAACCGCTGATCTTCAAGCTGGATGGCCGCGGCACCGGCGGCCTCCAATTCCTGGACTGTGCGTTCCACGTTGATCGCTTCGCCGAAGCCCGTGTCGGCATCGACGATTACCGGAATCGCTACGCTGCGTGTAAGATAATTGGTTTGCGTGACCAATTCGCTGAGGGTAAATAAACCGACATCGGGCATAGCAAGCGTCCCAGCCGATAGCGCCGCGCCTGAAAGATAGACCGCATCATAGCCGGCTTGGGCGACTAAGCGGCCGACCAATGCGTTGAACGCGCCAGGCACTTGGATAGTGGAATCGGCGACGGCATCACGCAGCAATTGGCCGGGCGAAATTGTTGCCACGATGTTTTCCCCCAATCAAAAATGCAACGAGTCGTCGACCAATCTTACACAGGGAGGACGACATGGGCGTGTGTGAATATGCGAATATAGGAACCCGTAACGCGGATTGGCAAGGGTAGCGCGCACCAACAGAGCGATGAATTCACTGCGAACGATAGCTAGCCATAGATGTAGTAAGAAGATGTCGAAGGCGGATTTGAATACTGATTTTGAGCCGGCATCGTCGATGCCGTGGTGGCGAGTGTGGCTGGAGATTGCGCTCGTATTTGCCATCTTTTTCACACACGGGGCGTGGCCGACACCGGATTTGAATGAAACGAGTTACCTCACCAAGGCGGCGCACTTTTGGAATCACGGTGCCTTTGCGAATGACTTTTTTTGCAACACCGGAGATGCTCACGCTGTTTTTTATTGGGCATTCGGTTGGCTGACGACGCTGGGTTGGTCGCTTGATTCGGTAGCGTGGATCGGACGGATTGTTACTTGGTTGATGTTGGCCGTCGCGTGGCGCAGCTTGAGTTATACGCTGCTGCCGAAACCATGGCTGGCGGTTCTGTCTGCCGAAATATTCATTTTGCTCACGGAGCAAGCCCACATGGCCGGGGAGTGGATTGTTGGCGGGGTGGAAGCGAAAGGATTTGCCTGGGCGTTTGTGTTGTGGGCACTGGCGGCGCTGGTGCGCGATCGATGGAACTTAGCCTGGTTGCTACTGGGAGTTGCCACATCGCTACATGTCGTCGTAGGAGGTTGGGCCGCGGTATGTTTGGGAATCGTTTGGATCGCTTCGTCCGGTGCACGGCCTTCCATCAGGACCATGCTTCCGGGATTGGTCGGCAGCCTGGCGCTGGCGGCGCCAAGCTTGTGGTTTATGTGGCAATTGAATTCAGGTGCGGATTGGCAAACGGTTGTGGATGCCAACAAATTTCAAGTTTTTGAACGCTTGCCGCATCATTTGTTTCCGCTGGCATTTGAGGTCGGATATGTGCCGCGGCATTTATTATTGTGGGCGCTGCTGCTGGTGCTATGCAGCGTAACTGCCGCAACTGCGGGTGAGCGGCGGCTGCGAAAATTTATATTTGCGGCGATGGGATTGGCTACGATCGGCTTTGTGACGGCATGGATTGCTTCGATCGGACCGACTACGGCAGATTCGGAAGTTCCGGCAACAAAATTCGCGGCATCTGTGTTGAGATTCTATTGGTCGCGACTTTCGGACATCGTGGTTCCGATTGGGGTGACGCTTTTCGGGTTGCAGTACATTTCGTGGCTTTGGGCGAATCGCAAAAGTGCGGCGCGGTGGTTGATGGCGGGTTTATTTGTGCTGTCGGCGTACGATTTGTGGAACCAAGCGCGGCATTTACCGTGGCTTCCGCAATCGTGGGCAGCGGTGACCTCACGGGCGGACAGATTGATGGAATACGACGATTGGCGCGATGTTTGCCGGTGGGTGGCCGAAGAGGATCATACCCCGGCCGATGCTCGATTCATCACACCGATGTACTCCGGCACATTCAAGTGGTACACGGGCCGCAGCGAAGTGGCAACCTGGAAAGATATGCCGCAAGACGCCCGCAGTGTTGTCCAGTGGTGGAGGCGAATCAATCAGCTTTTCGCCTCCGACAGTCAAAATCCCAACGATCGCTGGCGAGCATCTTTAGCCGAGCTTGGCTGGCAGCGTTTGCGCGATTTGGGCGCAGAATACGAAGCGAACTTTGCCGTTGTTGAGTTAGTGCCCGCCAGGCCGCGGCTCGAGATGCAGCCGATTTATGAAAACAAATCGTATGCAGTATATCGACTCGACGCACAAAAAAAATGAAATGTTGTGCACCGCTATCGGCAAACGTTGTTGAAAGCCGCTACTTATGAATGCCGATCTTCCGCAATTCTTGTCTGAGCGTTTGCATCAATCATTGCCGGGCACGATTGCCCAACGTACGATGGAACCGGATTTAAGCTATGGCCGGTACAGCGGTCCGTGGCTGCCGGATGCCCGGCCGGCCGCTGTCGTGGCGTTATTGCATGTGCTCAACGGTCAGTGGCACTTGCCGCTTATGTTGCGGCCGGAATCGCTTGCGCACCATGCGGGACAAATAGGTTTGCCTGGCGGCATTATCGAGGCGGGTGAAACGAGCGAAGAAGCCGCGCTTCGTGAATTGGAAGAAGAGCTGGGCATTGCTCGTTTCGGTGCAATGGTCTTGGGGCAACTTTCGCCTTTGTACGTCTACGGCACGAATTTTTTGATTGAGCCATGGGTGGCGGTGCTGCGCGGTGCGACGGTGTTTCAGCCAAACCCGGCCGAGGTGCAAGAGATTCTTCAGGTTTCGCTTGCGCATTTGTTGATGCCCACTAGTCGCGGCCAACACATCGAGCAGCGCGGGAGTTTACGCTTTAAGGCCCCGCATTTCGATTGGCAGGGGCACTATATTTGGGGCGCCACGAGCATGATCTTGGCAGAATTAACAGCGGTCGTGGGCGCAACAGAGGTCTAATTCGGAAGCGGCCAAATAATTAGCAATTCCGGTCGTCCGAATGCACATTGCGGTCACCCGAAAGCCGCTTCTTTTCGTCTCAGGACTTTTGGACTTTCGGGCCTGGTATGCCATGCTTGTATATCCCCGTTGCAGGAGTAGGGAGATTCTATGTCCGCGCCGCATGTAATTCGCTATGAATCGCCAGGTGCGCTTCGGGCCAGCGCCGAGCAATGGGATGATTTGTGGCAGCGCAGCGAAGGGGTACTGCCCACCGGCAGCGCCGCCCTGATTGTGGATTGGCTGGAGCAATTTGCGCCGCAAGCAAATTTTGTGGCCTTAGTGGTTGAACAGGACGGCCAGCTTGTCGCCGCGTTGCCGCTGCTTGAGCGACGGTTGGCGCGACTCGTTTCGGTCGGCTCGCTACCGTCGAACGATTGGTGCTGGGCCGGCGATTTGCTATTGGATTTGACGTGCGACGTATCGCGCGCATTGGCGGCGCTGACGGAAGAAGTTCGCCGATTGCCGTGGCCGCTGTTGTGGATGGACGCGATTCCGCTTGAGGACACGCGCTGGCAGCAATTTTTGGCAGCGCTCTATGTAGAAGGTTTGGGCTACGTCCAAAACGAGCGGTTTCGCATTGGCAGAGTGGGAATAGTCGAGCAACTTGACCGCAACTGGAAAGCTTACGAGGAAGCTTGGACCGGAAATCATCGTCGCCACATGCGAAAAGCCTTCCGACGCGCAGAAGAGACGGGCGGTGTGGAATTAGATATCCGCCGGCCGCATTCCGCACAAGAATTGGAATCGCTGTTGCGCGAAGGCTTTGAAGTGGAACACCGCAGTTGGAAGGGTTCGCAAGGAAGTTCGGTGCTGGCGAATCCGAAAATGTGGAGTTTCTATTTGCGACAGGCGACGCAACTGGCCCAGTGGGGAAATCTGGAGTTGGCTTACCTGCGACACCACGAAAAGGCGATTGCTTTTGAATATGGTTGGTCGGTTCAGGGAGTGTATTTCACCCCGAAGGCCGGATTCGACCATGAATTCGCCCAGTTCACGCCGGGACAGTTGTTGCGATATCTGGTGCTGAAGGATGCGTTTACTCGAGCCGATCGCTGGGCGGTCGATTTTCTCGGTCCGTTGTGCGAAGCGACGGCTCGGTGGGCGACGCAGACGTATCCGGTGAGTCGGCTGGTCGTCGAAAGCGGCAAACCGCGCGGCAAAGGATTGCTATGGGCTTATCGAAATGTTGTTGGCCCTGTGCGAAAGCTGCGACGTTGGAAACACGAGCGGCAACAGTTCAAGATTGTGGATATCCATTCCAAGTCTGACGCGCCCTTGCCGGCGGAGACCGTGGGCGCGTAACATAGGGCGACTGAATTGTTGCCGATCTGATTCGTAGTTTCGCGCCGGCGCGAACGTTTTTGCCGGATTTCTTTTTTTCCCGATGCCGCCATCCAAACGCTTGCAAGCCGTCGTGTTCGATTTGGATGGCCTGCTGTTCAATACGGAAGAGCTGTACAACTTTGTCGGCTCCGAACTTCTCGCCCGGCGCGGAAAGGATTTTCCGCCGGAACTTTTGCATCAAATTATGGGGCGGCCGCAGCCGATTGCGCTGCAGTTAATGATCGACTGGCACGGATTGGACACGACGGTGGAGATTTTGGCGGCTGAAACGGAACAAGTGTTCGGCGAAATTCTTGAACATCGATTGGAGTTCATGCCGGGTGCCGTTGAATTGTTGGCTGCCCTGGAAGCGGCCGATATCCCCAAGGCCATTGCCACCAGCAGCGGCCGGAAATTTACCCGCAACATTCTGGGCCGATTTCAATTAGAACCGCGGTTTTCGTTTATTCTGACTTGTGAGAACGTCGCGCACGGCAAGCCGAATCCTGAAATTTACCTGCGGGCTGCCAAAGAATTTAACGTGGCGCCAGGCGAAATGATGGTGCTGGAAGATAGTCAAAACGGCTGCCGTGCGGGCGTAGCCGCCGGTGCATTTGCCGTGGCCGTGCCGACCGGCCCAAGCGCGAAGCACGATTTCACGGGGGCAGCCATCGTGGCCGAAACGCTGGCTGATCCGCGGATTTACGAAGCACTGCAATTGCCACCGCCGTGCTAGCGGACTTGCGATTCTTGCCTTGACCGTTTTCGGCCAAAGCTGGTATCAATCCGTCAGTGGGGCTTCACTCCTCTCGTCAGGCGGCGGCAAGAATCGATCGATCCTCGCGCCACGCAAATGGAGTCTTTGTTAAGGATGGTTACTACACTTGGCGTCGTTGAAGTACGACGCATTGCCGATGTGCCCTTTCCGACGGCATGTCGACGGCTGGGCGGAAAGTCGCTGCTGGAATGGGTCGTGCGGCGAATGCAGGACAGTTTGCGGCTGGACCGTGTGGTTGTGCTTTGTCCATACGTTCCGCAAGCACAGGAGCTTGCCGACATTGTGCCGCGAGATGTTCCTCTATTGATCATCGACAAGCCGGATGCGCTGGCGCGATTCAGCGCTGCACTGGAACAACAGCCGGCAGAGGCAATGGTTTGCGTGGCGGCGGAGCATCCGTTTGTCGATCCGGAATTGATCGATCGGCTGATCACCACTGCAGCCAACCACCCGGAGGCAGATTACATCGGCTTTTGCTCGCGAAGTGGGCGCCCGGCGATGACATCGCCCTTGGGCATGATCGGTGAATGGATTCGCGCCACGGCATTGCATGACGCGAATTTGGAGGCGCGCGATCCACATCCGCGGAGCCATGTTGCTGGTTTTCTACGAGCGCATCCGGAGCGATACCAATTGCGATTGACGCCTGTTCCGCAAGAATTGGACCGCGACGATTTGCGCTTAATAATCACCGGCGAAGAGGATTGGGAAAATGTGCAAGCGATCTTTGAAGCGTTGGGGCCGGAACAGTTAGATTATCAGCACATCGCCTGCCTGTTGGATCATCAGCCGGCGCTGCGTGAACGGATGGCGACGCTAAATCGGTTTGTAGGAGCAACTTGACTGGTGCTGTCAGCCGGGTTATAGGCAGCAGTTTTTGCCGCGGCCCTGCAGTCGATTCTCGAAGATCGATGCTGGCATTTGCGAGCGCCCCCAGCGACCTGTAAAACCCGCAGAATCGCTAATCTTTCACTCGCGGCCGGGCCGATGAAACCAGAGCACACTTCGTCTTATCTGGTGTGCTGAGCGCTAAAAAACGTGCTCCAGGCAAATCATTTCCCGCAGCTTTCAGCGATTTGCCTCATTCTTGTCTTGGAAAAACCTCGGAGGAGGGTTTGGCGATGAATCGCTTGCTAGGATTGTCTGCATTGGTATTGCTGGAAGCCACAGGGTGCCGCATGTGTGCGTCTCCATACGACTACTGTGGACCGGTCGTGGAATGTGGTTGCGCTGGCGGCGAGGGTTGCGGATGTAATTCTATGGGTCCGCAGGGCGAAGGGACTTACGAAGAAAATAGTCCGCCGATGAATGGCGAAATGATTTCGCCCGAGGCTCCACAGACGGCACCAACTCCGGCCAATACGCCAAGCAGTTACAACGGTGCGAGTTGGCGAAGGCAAAACCCAACTCTTGCCTCGAGATAGTAAGTCGTTAGTAGCACGTTGCCCGGTGGTTTTTTGAGCAACGGCGGTCGTTTTTACTGTCGACTCGCCGCTACTAATCTAAGCGCCATCCGTCGGACAGCGTTGCGCCGCGCAGAAGCACGGGAATGCCATCGACGATCATGTACTCGGGCGTTTCCGGACTAGATTCCAAATTCGCCGAATTCGTGATGCGTACGCCCGAGCCGATGCGGCAATTGGTTTCGACAATGGCGCGCTCGATCAATGTGCCGGTGCCGATTCCCAGCGGAATTTGGCTGCTGCCGGGCGTCGGCGTTTCGTACTCATCATTTCCAAATAGAACGCTATTGCGAATGACTACGTCGCGGCGGATATGAGTCCGCAAGCCGATCACGCTGTTCTCGATGACAGCGCCAGACTCGATGATGCAACCGTCGGCAATGAGGCTGTCGCGGATTGTCGCGCCATTAATTATCGATGGCGGCAGGAAGCGGGCGCGCGTGTAAATTGGCGCCGAGGGCGAGGGAAGCTCGAACGGCGGTTTGGTTTTGGCCAGATCGAGGTTGCATTGATAAAACGATTTGATTGTTCCAATGTCTTCCCAATAACCGTCGAATAAGTGCATGAATACTTTGCGGCTGCGCATTGAGGCGGGAAATACTTCGCGGCCGAAATCGTGATAATCGGTTTTGGTGAGTACGTCGACTAGCACGGCGCGATTGAAAAGATAAATGCCCATGCTGGCCAGCAAATCTCGGCCACGGCTGGCGAGCCCGCGAGCGTCGATCCAGGCGGGATCGGTGCGGACCATGGCGCACTCTTCGGGAGTTTTCGGCTTTTCCAAAAAACCCGCCACGCGTCCGGAATCGTCGGCGCGTAGAATTCCAAAAGCGTTGGCTGCTTCCCGCGTGACCGGCATGGTGGCGATGGTTACATCGGCTCCGCATTTCTGATGCGTGCGGAGCATATCGGCGTAGTTCATTCGATAAAGCTGATCGCCGGAAAGAATAAGCACATAATCGGCGGCCGATTCCTCGATCGATCGCAAATTTTGCCGAACGGCGTCTGCCGTCCCTTGATACCAGCCGGAACTTTCATTGGTTTGCTGAGCGGCCAGAATCTCGACGAATCCGCCGCTGAAGCTGTCGAACACATACGTGCGTCGAATATGGCGATGCAAGCTGACGGAATTGAACTGTGTGAGCACGTACATTCGATTCAAACCGCTATTGATGCAATTCGAGAGCGGGACATCGATCAGCCGATATTTTCCCGCCAGCGGGACGGCAGGCTTGGAACGATATTTCGTCAGCGGATACAAGCGTGTTCCACGACCGCCGCCGAGAACTAGGGCTAGAACGTTTTGCATTGTGAAAAAGTTAGTTCAAAGGTCAAAGCCGCATTGGCAATTTTTATGAAGACTTTTCAAGATTTTCGCAGGTAGGACGAATGACTAATACTTTATCTAGACAGTAGATAGTATGCTTCGATGTTGGCTCCAGGGGCTTCCCTGACAGGCTGATTTGTCCTGTCTCTAAACTACATGATTTTGTTAGATATGAAACCTGCTTTGCCTATTCTTTTGTCGCTTTTGGCTTGGCCAGCGCTGTGGACGTTTTGGTTTATCACTACCCGTGTTTACCATCCGACCACGGTATTGGCGATTGTTGTGACTACATCGCTCGTGGGGGCTTGCATCGTTTCGGTCTACACGAACCATTTGTGTTTAATTCCACGACTATGGGAAAGAAAAAGTTATCTCCGTTATTGGGCCTGCCTAATCGGCACGATCGCAGGCTCCGCCGCGGTTTCGCTAGTTGTAATTCGTATCAGTTATTTCCGGATTATGGGGCCTGATCCTGATCCGTATGGCGCTTTGCGGCATTTTGCCATTGATTTTGCCGGCATAGCGGTTCATGTTGCGGCCGTCGCTTTATTTGTCTGCTTGTGGAAACGACTTGTAGGATTTGAAGTGCAACGGCATGAACGACGAGCGCAAAATGGGTGAACCAAAAACTGAAAAGATTATCGGTCTAGCAAGTGGCTGAATATGTATTCTGCAACAGATAGCCGACATTTCGATGGCGAAGAATTAACCCTTCACCACGAAATTGACCAGCCGGCCGGGGACAGCGACCACTTTGACAATGGTTTTACCGGCGAGGAGTTCGGAAATTTTTGCGTCGGCGCGAGCGGCGGCTTCGAGGGCCGATGGATTGGCGGCAACGCTAGGCGAGACGGTGATTTTGCCGCGTAGTTTGCCGTTGATTTGGACGGGGATCTCAACAGTGTCTTCTTGCAGCCAGCGCTGATCGACCTGCGGCCACGGTTCATACGCCAAGGTTTTATTGTGCCCCAGCGCTTGCCACAGCTCTTCGGAAATATGCGGAGCGAACGGCGATAGGAGGAGCACAAACTTTTCCATCGCTTCCCGTGGCCGCACTGTTTCTTTGGTGAAAAAGTTGGTGAATTCCATCATGCGAGCAATGGCGGTGTTGAAATCGAGATGATCGAGATCTTTCGTCACCGCGGCAATCGTTTTATGGAGCATGCGGTTTTGGTCATCGGTCGGCGTCGCTTTTTGCACGGCCGCGTTGAGTTCGATTTGTTCAGCGTGATCTGAGATAATCATCCGCCAGACTCGGCCCAAAAATCCGAACACTCCGTTGACGCCGGCTGTGCTCCACGGTTTGGTGGCTTCCAACGGGCCCATAAACATTTCAAACAGCCGCAGCGAATCAGCGCCGTATTCTGTGATTACATGATCAGGGTTCACGACGTTGCCGCGCGATTTGGACATTTTCTCGCCGTTCTCGCCCAAAATCATTCCCTGATTCACCAGTTTCATGAATGGTTCCGTCGAGCTGACATAGCCGCGATCGAATAGCACCTTGTGCCAGAAGCGCGAATAGAGCAAATGCAGTACGGCATGTTCCGCGCCGCCGATGTACAAATCGACGGGCATCCAGGCTTTTTCCACAGTCGGGTCGATCAATGCCTGGGAATTTTTATTATCCAGAAAGCGAAGATAGTACCAGCAGGAGCCGGCCCATTGCGGCATGGTGTTTGTTTCGCGCTTGTATTTGCGGCCATCGATTACTGGATAAAGCCAATCGGCGGGCGCTTTTTCCAGTGGCGGTTCTGGCCGGCCAATCGGTTTGAAATCGGCCAGTTCCGGAAGGTTCACCGGCAGTTGATCGACCGGCACGGCGCGAAGCAGTCCGTTGGGTTTGCCGTCGACATCTAGCTCGTGCAGAATTGGAAACGGTTCGCCCCAAAAACGCTGGCGGCTGAAAAGCCAATCGCGCAGTTTGTAATTAACGGCGCCTAAACCTAGGCCGGCCTCGGCTAGGTCAACGATAATTCGCAATTTGAATTCCGGCGTGGAAAGATAGTTGTATTTGTCGGAATTGATGGCTTCGCCGTCGCCGACGAATGCTTCCTTCATGTCGCTGCCGTCGGGGCCAGCTTCCATCTGTCCCGTCGGCTTGAGTACGGGAATAATCGGCAGCTTAAATGTTTTGGCGAATTCAAAATCGCGCTCGTCGTGGGCGGGCACGGCCATGATTGCCCCGGTGCCATAGCTGATCAGCACATAATCGGCTACCCAAATTGGGACGGATTCGCCATTAACCGGATTGATGGCATAAGAACCCGTGAACACACCCGTTTTCTCTTTCGATAGTTCGGTGCGATCTAAATCGCTTTTGCGCGCGGCGGCTTCACAATAAGCGTGGACGGCATCGGCCTGTGCGGGAGTGGAAAGTCGCTTCACAAACGGATGTTCCGGCGCAATGACCATGTAGGTGGCGCCAAATAACGTATCCGGTCGCGTGGTATAGATGCGGAGCACGTTATCGTCGGGCATGGGCGGAAAACCGGTTTGTTTTCGATGTTCGCACCAGGCGCTGAACGCCGTTTTGGGCGGAATGCCACCGACTACCTCACGACTGGCGGCGCCTATATAAAAATCGACTTCCGCGCCCGTGCTGCGTCCGATCCAATCGCTTTGGAGTTTTTTGATGCTGTGCGGCCAATTGACCAGTTCCAAATCTTTTTCCAGCCGGTCGGCATAGGCGGTAATTCGCAGCATCCATTGGCGCAGCGGGATGCGGACGACGGGATGACCGCCGCGTTCGCTGACGCCCCCCTGCACTTCTTCATTGGCCAAAACAGTACCCAGGGCGGGGCACCAATTGACCGGCGCTTCGTGCTGGTATGCCAGACGGTGCGAATCTTGGTAGCGGCGGACTGCTTGTTCGCCGGCAGCTTTGATGGTGTCGGGAATGGACAGCTCGCTAATGGGACGGCCTTTGCCTAAGTGTTCGCGGCCGGCAGCGTCGGTCCAGCGGCAATCTTCATCGAACCACGTGTCAAACAGCACCAGAAAAATGAATTGCGTCCAGTGGAAGTAATCGGGATCGGTGGTGGCCAGTTCGCGCTGCCAATCGTAACTAAAGCCGAGTATTTTCAATTGCCGGCGAAAGTTGGCAATATTTTGCTCGGTGCTGATACGCGGCGGAGTGTTGGTGCGAATGGCGTGCTCTTCCGCCGGCAGGCCGAAACTGTCGAACCCCATTGGATGCATTACTGTTTTGCCGCGCATTCGTTGATAGCGGCAGACGATGTCGGTGGCGGTGTAGCCTTCAGGATGGCCGACATGCAAACCATCGCCGCTGGGATAGGGAAACATATCGAGCACGTACATTTTTTCGCCGGCAGGCATTCGCGGCGTGGCAAATGTACGGTTCTGCTCCCAGTAGCGTTGCCACTTGGGTTCGATAGTGGCGGGGTTGTATCGTGGCATGATCGGAGTGGTTGGCGATTAGCGGCTGGCGCTAGCAAGATGATGATTAGTTTGATTGCACGCGAGTCGCAACTTGCTAGCCGCTAATTGTTTCAAGGAGCGATTCTAACGGTTCCACCGCAACAGAGCCAAGGGCGTGCCGTGGAAGGGTTTGCTTGACCACGATTTCTCGCCGCGCTATAGTGTCTCATGATGCTCGCAGCCGGCAAAAAACATTCGCGCACCACTTCCAAAGCGACATCTCGCTCGCCGCGAGAGGTTCGTGCCGCATTACGTGCGGCAGGCTGTCGCTATACAGCTCAGCGGCAGGCAGTTTACGCGTATCTGGAACAGGCGGAGCATCATCCGACGGCCGATCAGGTGTTTCAAGCGGTGCGGCGAAGGATTCCGCACATCAGCCTAGCGACGGTTTACAACGCGCTGGAAGCGTTGGTCGAATCGCAGTTGGCCAGCAAAATGACCAACGGCGCAGGATCGGCTCGATATGATTGCGGCGGCGATGAGCATTATCATCTGCGCGACTTAAAGACCGGCGAAGTGCGCGATTTGCCGATCGATTTTGATGCGCGATTGCTCGATAAGCTCAACCCGCGATTGATAAAAAAGCTAGCCCAGGATGGATTTCAAGTGACCGGCTATCGCCTGGAAGTAATTGGCCGATTTGAACGGCGGGGACGTCGCTAGAGCTTATCTAAATTAATCGGCGAGCGATTTCACATCCACCGACTACTTTCGCCCCAAAAGCTTCTTCACTTCCTTCCACGGGCGAGTATTGGCAACGTTCTGTTTTGTCAATCCTGCACGCCGGGCTTGCAGAATACCGTAGCGCATGACGCCCAGCCCCTGAACGCTGTGAGCATCGGTCGAGATGACAATTGGAATGCCGCGCTCGCGGCAGGCGGCGCAGTGAATGTCGTCCAAATCCAATCGGGCGGGGTTGCTGTTTAGCTCCAGGATTTTTTTGTTTTTTAAAACGGCGTCGTAGACTGCTTCTAAGTCAACGTCGTAGGGCTTGCGGCGATTGATGATGCGGCCGGTGGGATGGGCGATTGCGCAGACATTGGGATTTGCCAAAGCATCCACGATGCGATTGGTAATTTGATCGCGCGGCTGGTTTTGTCCGAAATGGACGCTTGCGACGACCCAATCGGCTTGGCTGAGGCAGTTGTCGTCCAGATCAAGACCGCCTCGTTCCAGGATATCGACCTCAACCCCTTTGAGGACGGTTATGCCTTTGCGCTTTTCGTTCAGCTTGTCGATTTGCTCCCACTGGCGCAGCAGGCGATCGGCGTTCATGCCGTTGGCGACCGTGACACGCGGCGAATGATCGGTAATGGCAATGTACTTCAGACCGAGCGCTTGGGCAGCCTCGACCATTTCTTCTAGCGTAGCTTTGCCATCGGTGGAATCAGTGTGCATGTGCAAGTCGCCTTGCATGTCGGCCAGTTCAATCAGCTTGGGAAGCTTGTTTTCCGCCGCCCAAGCGAATTCCCAGCGATCCTCGCGCAGTTCCGGCGGAATCCAGGGAAGGTCGAGCGTGGCGTACACATCTTTTTCGGTGCGGCCGGCAATGTAGACGCCTTCGTCGGCTTCATCGGCATCTTTGTCGACCGTCGGTTTTTTCTTGGGCTTATCGGTGGCCTTCGTGTTTTTTTGGTTTTTCGCAGGCGCAGCCGCGGCCGCCATATTGAACACGCCATACTCATTGATTTTCAAACCACGATCTTTCGCCATGCCTCGCAAAACCACGTTGTGCGCTTTGGAACCAGTAAAATACACCAGCGCCGCTCCATACGATTTGGCGGGGACAATTCGCAGATCGACCTGCAACGCATTTGCCAATTGGACCGACATTTTGGTTTCGCCGCGTCCCAGAACGCTGATCACGCTTTCGAAGGCGCCGAAGTGATCCATGACCTCTTGCACGTGGTCGCTTTCGACAAGCAAATCCAAATCGCCGATGGTTTCGCGGCCACGCCGGTAGCTGCCGGCCAGTTCCATCTGCGTGATGCCTTTACACCCACGCATGTGCTCCAGCAGCGCCTGAGCGAACACATCGGCTTCGGCCCAGTACATGCGAGCTACCTCCGGCGAGGCGGCGAAGTCTAAGCCTGCCAAAATCGCGGCCTCGGTTTTTTCGCCGAAGCCCTTGATCGAGCGGACACGGCATTCCTGGCAAGCAGCTTTCAACTCCTCAAGCGTTTTGATGCCCAATTCTTTGTGCAGCGCCGCCGCTTTTTTTGGTCCGAGGCCGGGAATGCGCAATATCGCCAATACACTTTGCGGCACCTGAGCCTGCAGCTCTACGAGCATGGGAAACGAGCCGGTCGCTACCATCGTTTGAATCTTTACCGCAAGCTCCGCACCGATGCCGGCGATTTGCGTAAGTTTGCGGCTGGGATCGGCGGCGATTTTTTCCAGCGGTTCGGCTAAGTCGGTGATCGTACGCGATGCGTTGCGGTATGCCCGCACTCGAAACGGGTTGGCATCCTGGAATTCCAGAATGTCAGCAACCAGATCGAAGGCAGCGGCAATTTCGGCGTTTTTCATGGAGCGGTATGCGGCAGGCGGTAAGCTGCCGACGGCAGTCGATTTTATAACCGCCTAGTGCATACAGCATACCGCTTACGGTATTTAATGCACGCGCTGGCCTGGTTTTGCACCGCTGTCGGGCGACAACAAAAAAACTTCATCGCCGCCGGAACCTGCGGCGGCAACCATACCTTCGCTTAGGCCGAACTTCATTTGCCGCGGTTGCAGGTTGGCCACGCAGATGACTAGCCGGCCAACCAGTTTTTCGGGCTGCGGATAAGCCTTCTTGATGCCTGCAAATACAGTTTTCCGCGCATCACCACCCAAGCTCAGCGTAAGCTTTAACAATTTGCGAGCATCTGGAACCTCTTCGGCGGTGAGAATCCGCGCCACCCGCAAATCGACTTTGATAAAATCGTCGATGGTACATTCTGCTGCAAGCGGTTCGGCCTGAAGCGATTCGGGACCGTCGGCGGATTGCGCTGAACCCCCGGTAGAACCGGGGGTTGGTGGAGCGGATAAAGGGGAACCACCATTTGCCGCGGTTGCGGACGGAGCGGCTTCTCTACTGTCTTCGATCATGGCTTGCACCTGTGCAGGTTCGACTCGGATGAGCAAGGGTTGAAATTTATTAACTCGTGTGCCGACAAGCGGCGTTTTCGATTGATCCCAATTAGTAATCGGATCGTTAAGCAGTTCGCCGGCTTGTTTGGCCAATTCGGGCAAAACGGGCGCGAGATAAATTGCCAATTGGCGAAAAAGGTTCAATGAAATACTGCAAATGTCTTGCATTTCTCGGGCGCGACTAGTGTCTTTGCGCAGCGTCCAGGGCGCTTTTGTGTCTACATATTGATTAGCGCTATCAGCTAACGCCATGATTTGGCGCATGGCACGGTTGTAGTCGCAGCCTTCGTATGCCGCAACAATCGAATCGCCCTCAGATGCTGCTACAGTAAATAGTCCACCATCGTCGGGATATTTAATTGACAATCCCGTCTCTTCCACAAACCGCGCCGTCCGACTGGCGAGATTGACAACTTTGCCCACCAGATCGGAATTCACCTTCGTAACGAACTCATCGGGGTTCAGATCGAAATCGTCAATCCGTGGTCCTAGCTTGGTGGCGTAATAATAGCGCAAGTATGCTGGGTTGAGGTGCTTCAAATATGTGGCGGCCTTGATGTATGTGCCCTTGCTCTTGGACATCTTTTCGCCGCCGACGGTTAGAAAACCGTGAATGTGAACTTTGGTCGGCAATTTGAAGCCTGAAGTCTTCAACATCCCGGGCCAGAACAACGTATGAAAGTAGGTGATGTCTTTACCAATAAAATGATGGATTTCAACCGGTTTCGATTCGGCGTCCTTGCCACGCGGCCACCAGTCATCGAACTTCTCTTTCGATTTTTTGCACCATTGCTCAAGCGAAGCCATGTAGCCGATGGGAGCATCGAACCAGACATACCAATAGTTGCCGGGACTATCGGGAATCTCGAAGCCAAAATACGGGGCTGGGCGAGAAACATCCCAATCTCGCAACGGTTCGCCCAAGAAGTGCCCTTTCAAATAGTTGGCGACCTCTTGCTGTAAATGCTCCCCGCCTTGAGTCCACTGTTCCAAAAATGCGTGGAGCGGCTCGAGTTGGATGAACAAATGCGGCGCGGTGCGTAGCTCGGGTTTGGCGCCTGTGATGGCGCTCACCGGGTCGATCAAGTCGGTGGGGCTGTATTGATGTCCGCAAACGCTGCAATTGTCGCCTGGCTGGTCTTTGGATTTGCAGTTTGGACACGTGCCGCGGACGAATCGATCGGCCAAAAATGTTTTGGCCTGGGGGTCGTACAGCTGCTGAACGTTTTCTTCCTTGACCAAACCTGCCTGGCGGATGGCGCTCCAAACTTCGGCACAGCGTGCGCGGTTTTCCGCGCTGTGTGTACTTCCGTAGTTTTCGTATTGGATTTGGAAGCCGGCTAAATCGCGCTCATGTTCAGTTTGCACTTCGGCGATGATCGATTCTTCGGGGCGGCCCTCTTTACGGGCGCGGATCATGATGGGCGTGCCATGGGTATCATCAGCGCAGAGATAGATGCAGCGGTTGCCGCGCAGTTTTTGGAAGCGGACCCAAATGTCGGTCTGAATGGCCTCAAGCAAGTACCCGATGTGGATCGGGGCATTGGCGTAGGGGAGCGCGGCGGTGACGAGAATTTGACGGGCGGTCATGTGAAGTTGGGCTAGCGTGCTGGCAGCGTCGAGTTAAGCCGAACATTGTAGCGCAGGAAGCGGCAAATGCGGAATGGGAATTGAACCAAAACAGCATCCATAGATTTATCGAGCGTGCGAACCCAACCAAGCGGAATCGCGCGGAACCGCTGAATAATCAATTGCTCTTGTGGCAATCTGCCTGGTCCACGATGATCCTAGCCCCCAGACTCCAGGGAAGGGCGTCGGGTTCGCGGCAACCAGCGGTGTCAGCCTGTTCTGATTGTTGAAACCTATCCCGCAGTGCAAAGACAGGTTCAACACGGTCAGCGATCGGCAAGGAAGCCGATCTCAGGCAAACACGGGCCGCATTCTCGTTTTTGTGCTCCCTGGCGCCCACCTATTGCGATCCAAGGAGGGAGCGCATGAATCTTGCATTTTTTGCCGCGGCGATGATATCGGTCGCGGCCCCAGGCGAATCTCCGCGCCCTAATAGTCCCGTTTCAGCCAACGACAGCGTGTTACTAGATTTTCGAGCCGATTGGTGCGGTCCTTGCCGCCAGATGGATTCCGAGGTGAGCAACCTCTTGGCCCAAGGCTATCCTGTGCGGCGAGTTAATGTCGATCAAGAACATGAGCTGGCCAACCGCTATGGCGTGCAAGGCATTCCCTGTTTTGTAATGATCGCAAACGGGCACGAAGTGGATCGCACCGTGGGCGTTACCGATCGCGCCCGACTGGAAGCTATGTTTAGCCGCAACGGAGTCGCAGCGGCGACGAATGTCGCTCGGGGACAGTCACCGGGAACGACTACGGCGGCGAGTGCTGTTCCATTCCCCATGACCGATCGCGAGGGATCATTTAGTGGTCCGCTCCCCCATCCCAGCCGTTTTCAAACGGACGATGTGGTTGCGGCGGAAAATACTACCGACGGGTCCAGTTCAGGCAGTTCTCGCTATGATCGGCTGCTGCGTGCGAGCGTTCGATTGCGAATTGAAGACGAGAATGGATTCTCACGCGGCTCTGGGACGATAATCGACGCGCGAAGTGGAGAAGCATTGATTATCACTTGCGGCCACATGTTTCGCGATGCTGCCAAGGACGGCCGCATTTGGGTCGATTTGTTCGGACCTGCCGCGCCGCAGGGGGTGCCCGGTCGATTGATCGATTTCGATATGAAATCGGAAGTCGGACTGATTCGAATTGCCACGACTTACCCGGTGCAAGCTGCACGTTTAGCGCCCCCCGGTTACGTGGCGCGGACCGGCGATCGGGTGATCAGCATGGGTTGTGATGGGGGCGCGGACGTTACGCCCCGCGAAACCCATGTAACTTCGATCAATCGTTATGTTGGAGCATCCAATCTGCAAGTGGCTTTTCAACCTGTGCAGGGACGTAGCGGTGGTGGATTGTTCACGCCAGAGGGTTGGGTGGTCGGCGTATGCTACGCAGCTGACCCGGAAGCTGGCGAAGGCCTATTCACCGCGCTGCCGGCTTTGTGTGAGGAGCTAGACCACGTCGGATTATCGTTTGTATATCGAGCAAGGCAAAATCAGGAACTTGGCGAGCCCGTGCAGCTAACGTCGGCAGATTCGCAATGGCCAGCAAGCCGCGGCCAGCCATCAGACTTCGGCGATCGCAATCGAGTATTGGTCAGCGGTCAGAATGCGCCAAGCGGACGGCTGATAAAACCGGTCAATGATTCGTTGGTTGATCGCGAAGTTCAGCCGGCAACAATGACAACGACTGCGTTGTCGGATCACAAGTCGCAACCACTATCGCCCGATGAATCGGCAGCGCTTCAGATGCTGCGTGACGAAGCGCAAGGGGCGGAGGTGATTTGTATTGTGCGGCCGCAGGGTAATCCGCAAGGCGAAAGCGAGATTATTGTACTGAACCACGCCTCTGCGGGCTTTCTTCAGCAATTGACCGGCCGAGCAGCAACAAGTGGCTCAGCGCCAGCCGGCGACGTCCGCGCAGCGGTAAGGCCGCACTTTTAGCGAGCAGCGAGCGCTGTTTATATGCACTGCATAGCGCTCTCAGGTCATGGCGCCAACAGGATGCCGGCGACTGAAGCATTTAATAGCGTGGCGGTGAAGCCGACGAATAGCGCCCGCAGACCCAAGCGCGCCAAATCGTGGCGGCGGTTGGGTGCAATCGCGCCTATACCGCCCAGCTGGATGCCGACAGACGAAAAGTTCGCAAAACCGGTCAATGCGAAGGCCGTGAGCAGGAACGACCGCTCGCTGATCTGACCGGGCGTAATGACGGCGTGCGTAGTCGGATCCAAAACGGGAAGCAGCTGGCGCATTTGCAAATAGGCATAATGTTCGTTGATCGAAAGCTTCGAGCCCAGCAAGCTGCCGACCTTTCCTACGTCTTCGGCGGCAACACCCATTAAAAATGCAACCGGGGAAAAAATCCAACCGAATACTTTGCCCAGCGAAAGGCCGTTTAACCAGTCGGGAATTTGGCTGGCGGCAATAAAATTCCACTTAACAAGCAGCGGCCCAATGTTGCCAAGGATTGCGTCGAACATTGCCACAAAAGCAATGAACACAATCAACATTGCACCGACATTCATTGCCAGGGAAAGACCATCGGTTGTGCCGGTCGCAGCGGCGTCGATTGCATTCACATAAGGCGACTTCTCTTTTTTGGTTTTTACAGTGCCGCCGGTTTCTGCCTTGCTGACCTCTGGCAGAAACAGTTTTGACAGATACAAGCTACACGGACAAGCCATGACACAAGTGGTTAGTACCGCCACCGGATTCGCCCCATAACTGATGTAAACCACCATCATGCCGCCGGAGATATGTGCCATGCCACTGGCCATCAATACAAACAGCTCCGAGTTGGTCATACGCGGCACGTAAGGTTTCACGATTAGTGGCGCTTCGGTCTGCCCCATAAAAACATTGGCTGCCACGGAAAGTGTTTCTGCACCGCTGGTTCGCATAAGGTGAACCATCACAAGGGCCAGCGCCCGAACGCACCATTGCAAAACGCCGAAATGATAAAGCACCGTGAAAAACGCAGAGACGAACAAAATCGGCGGCAAAGCTTTGAAGGCGAAACAAAAAATGAAATCATTGCCGAAAACCTTGGCCATATCTCCAGGTTTTGCCAAGTTGCCAAACACAAACTGTGCGCCTTGATCGGAAAAATCGATGAATGCGCGAACAACTCCGCCGACATCGTCAAACGCTTCGTGCACCCCTTTGATAAAGAAAATCCAATAAGCGATTGCAATAGTTACGAGGCCCCCAAGCAAACCGGGCCAAAGCAATTTGCCCCCGCGCACGACCGGCAACAGATGAATTAGTGCGACGGCCAAAATGATGGCCGCGAAGCAAACAATCGCGGTGTATTGATAGGTGTTGCCTTTTCCCAAGACGAGCAAGGCGAGAACGACTTGTAGTGCCAGGCCCCACAAGATGGTATGCCAATTCACGGCCCTTAAATTGGCTGAGAACGCAGCCACAATTCCGAAAAAGAAAATAACGCCCGCAAATGCCTGGCCACGCAAGCCGATCATCTCTCTGAATTGATAGGCAAGCAATCCAACGACCACAATCGCGATTAAAATTGCCAATCGCCAAATCAGCGGCGTCGGCTTGTAAACTTCTACCGGAGGCGGCGCGTCGTGCGGATCGACAGGGGTTTCCAGCGATTGCGGCGGGTGCATATAGATTGGTTAATAGCTATAGATACAGGCAGATGAGAAATGGCACTGCGTAGAATCAATGATCATAACTTCCCGCGCGGCGGTAAACTATGGGGTTGGCACAAAATGGCAATCCATGGAACGGGCAGCAGTTCGATGTAAAACGAATGCGCAATTGAGGCCGGGCAGTAATGATGTTGGCGGCCTCCAATTCAGCCTGCTGACAATGCAACATGGCAATCCGTCGCGAATCCCCCGAATGGTGCAAAAGTCAAAGCAGGCTGCCTTTAATTTAGGGGGTGGCAGTTCACCATCCTGGGTTTTGAAATGAGGCCGAATTCCTGGTAAACTGTAGTCTGTCGATTCGGCTGCTTCTCTCGATCCATCGACGCTTATCTGCGTACAAACATCGCACCAGTTCTAACTTCTGCAGCGGCTGCCGAACGACATTCCGGCTGGGATCGGGCCACTTTATTGGAGCGCAACTTTTGCAATCTTTTGGCAAATGGCTGAAGTACTGTGTATTTTGGGCGCTGACGCTCGCGGCGACCCAAAGGAGTTATCAGTACGCTCCTGGCCAGGAAAATAAGCCGGCAGAAGTGCCAGCCAGAGTGGCAGAGGATAACGCGGGTCGCCCCAAGACGCCGGTCCTACAGCCACAGGAAACTCCGGCCGCAAGTATCCCAGCGGAGTCGCCGCCTGAAACGGCAGGAAATGGTAGCGAAAAGCAGCCCTCGCAGCAGGCGTTGCCATTGGGCACGACACAGTCCGATGCAACAAAGCCTCCGGCAGTGGTCGAGGAACCGCCGGTTTATTATGTGCGTGATAAACAGGGACGATTAATTCCGCTGCTGGGATTTTCTTATGAGGAAATCTTATCCCTGATCCAACAAAAGAAGACGGGGCAGATCGGGACCCCTGCTCCACACGGCTATAGTTTGGAACAGTTGGAGATCACCGGCGAAGCAGAAGGCGAACGCGCGAAACTGATTGCCGACTACAAAATTAATTTGACCGAATCGGATTGGGTCGACGTGCCGCTGTGGAATAAAGGGGCGGTGCTTGAAGAACCGGCGACGTATCGGGGAGAGGCCGAACATCAAATTCAGTACAATTCGCAAACCGGTGCGTATGTTGCGCGGTTGCGTGGTGCTGCTGGATCGCAAGTACAAATAACGCTGAAGCTCGCCGTCCCCATTAAAACGACTGGCATCCAATCGAAGTTGGATTTCGAAGTGCCAACGGCAGCGGCTTCGCGGCTATCGCTGCGAGTGTCGCAATCGCCACTCGAGGTGATTAGCCATACCGGTTGCACAACCGCGGAAGCTAAATCCGGCGGTACTCGTTCTGAGCACCGTTCAGAAATCATATTGCGTGGACTCGGTGGAAGGGTCGAGTTGGCATGGCAAGAACACGCTTTAGAAAACACGTCTGGTGTTTTGGAAGCCACAGGTCAGGTGTTCGCGCAAATCGACAGCCGTAGCGTTCAGTTCGATACGCTGCTGACAGTGCGGGGCTTTGGCGCGCAGTTCGATCGATTCCGAGTGAAGCTACCGCCTGGTTCGCAGCTGGTGGGCGGCGCTCCGGTGGGAGCCGGCTATACCCTGAACAGCTTGACGCTGCACAAGGACGACCAGACGCAAAGCTCTGATCTTGCGCCGGCTGAAAAAGCGGATGACGAGCCCCATGCCGATTGGGTTGAAGTGCACTTGGCACAGCCGACGGCAGAACCCGTTGAAGTGCGCATTCAAGCGGAACGGGCGTACGATGTGACGAAGCCGGACACCATTTTGGAACTGTCGGGGTTTGAAGTTCAAGAAGCAGCTCCGCACCGGCAATGGGGACACATTGCCGTGGCGGTGGTGGGCGATTGGCGAGTTGCCTGGGGACTGCGCGAGCGAGTCCGCCAAGTTGCCGAATTGCCGGCCACTTTGCAGCGGCCAGGGATTGTCGCGGGTTTTGAGTATTTTGGACAGCCGGCGTCGCTCACAGCGCGCATCGTTCCGCGCCAAACACGAATTAGCGTAGAACCGCAATATGTATACTTCGTCGAAGCACGGCAGGTGCAATTGGAAGCGCGATTGAAATACAACATCCGCGGTGCCAAAACGTCGGCTCTGGAGATCGCGATTCCGGGTTGGGAAATTGACTCAATCGGTCCGACCGATGTGGTTGATGCCAATGCGCCGCTAAACAGTCGCGGAACAAGCACAATTGTGCCTCTGACCAAACCGACAACGGGCGAAATTGAGCTTTCGCTGAAAGCGCATCGCAACTTACCGGCAGCTACATCGCGGCTGGAAATCTCGCTGCCACAGCCCGCGGCTGACGTCATCGGTCCCGCTTTGGTAGTGCTGTTGCCCGCCGACAATGTAAGGTTGCGGGCTCGAGAAGATGAACTGCAAGGCATGGTCCATCCTTCGGTAACCCCTCGATTGAACTTGCCGGTCCGCGAGCAGGCCCCGCTTATCTATCGCGGCGAACAGACACAGGCCACATTTGTCGGCGATCTTGAGCTGTTGCCTCAAGTTATCCGTGCCGGCATCGCAACCGATGTGAATTTGCAGCATGATGAAATTCAGGTTGACCAGCGATTCGCCTATCATGTCGAGCACGAACCCACTTCCAGCCTGACTTTTGCGGTTCCAGAAACGCTGCTGAAGAATACAAACCTGGAATGGAAAATTGACGATCAAATACTCGTCCCTTTGCCATCACCCGCGCCGTCCGCGGATTCAAAAACTGTGCGGATTGAGTTGCCGCTGGCTGAACCACGTCAGGGTGCCTTCGAAGTCGTGGCTCAGTACCACGCGCCACATTCGCAATGGAACACCGATCCGGAAGATGCGCTCGGCGGACCGCTCGTCATACCGCTGGCGATGCCAGCGATTGCTTCGCTGGATCACAACCGCGCCGCAATTTACGGTGAATCGGCATCCCGCGTTCAATCGATAAACGAGGCTTGGAAAGTCGTCGATGAGTCGTCAAAACCAAACGCAGGGAGCGAGAGAGCTGGGCTACGGCTGACTGCTTCCCAAGCAGTTCCGCAAATCGTGTTAACCGCGCGGCCCGGGGCAGAACGCGAGGCCAAAGGCACCGTGGTCGACCGCGCTTGGATTCAATCGTGGCTGTCGGGCCCAGTTCGGCAAGACCGGGCGGTGTATCGCATCTCGACTTCTGGCGACGAACTGGGCCTCTCGCTGCCTGCCGGAATTTCAGTCGGCAATCTGGAATTGCAATTGGATCATCTAATGGTGCAGCCGATTATCGCAAGCGACGGTACATTAAAACTGAATTTGCCTCGAAGTAGCGAAAATCGATATCACGTGTTGGAACTTCGTTATCAGTGGGACCATTACGAGGGCCATTCGCACTCTATTGATGTGGAGCTGCCGCGCTTCGCTGACGGCGTATGGGTCCAGCGAATGTATTGGCAATTGGTATTGCCTGCCAATGAGCATTTGGTCGTTTCTCCAGCGGATTTCACGCCGGAATTCAATTGGAAATGGTCGGGGCTTGGTTGGGGACGCCACGCCACCTGGGATCAATCAGAGCTTGAAAAATGGTCGGGCGCCGCGGCCGCCGATGCGCTGCCGGAAGCAACGAACCGCTATTTGTTTAGCACGATCGGCAGTCCATTACACTTTACTGCCGCAACGGCAACTCGTTGGCAGATTGTATTGCTCTCGTCGGCGGCAGCGCTTGCCGTAGGCCTGTTAGTTTTGTATGTACCGAGCGGACGTAGGCCTTTGGCCTTGTTGGGAATCGGCCTATTCATGTTTGTGCTCTCAGCTTGCCTGCCAAATGCGGTGATCTTATTTGTACAATCGGCGACGCTGGGGCTTCTGTTGATCTTGTTGGCCGGATTGCTGCGACGTGGCGTGACTCGCCGACGCGCCGTCGGTCGAGTGGTGGCAGGCGGCGGCAGCTCGATTGTGGATCGTAGCAGCGTTCGTCGGAAGACACGTCCACTGGAACTGGCCGGCGCCAGTACCTCTGCTTCTGAAACTCTGGATTTGCCAGCGGCCGGCTCCCAGCACGCCTGAATCGAATCATGCGCAAAATCGCATATAGCACCTGGTTTGGCCTGGCGATTTCGTGTTTGATGTGCGGCATCGCTGCGGGACAAACTTCATCGCAATCGACCGAAAAGGTCCCCACAGAGGATTCTGCGATCTGGCGATTTCAACGCTTGCTGGTTCCAGCGGACCATCCGGAAGATTGGCCGCACGATGCATCCCAGCACTATCTGCCTATGTCCGCCGATGAATTTGAACAGCGGATAGCGCAACTACGTCCCGGCGTCGCAATACCTGCACCGCCGACCGAAACTCAGTTAATTCGCGCCATTTATACCGCTGAGCTGGCGGATGACAAAATGCTGGTCGGGAAATTGGAGTGGACATTTGAGCATCGCGGCAGCGCTCCGGACACTTTAGCTCTAGGCGATTGTCAGATTTCGCTGACCGACCTCAGTTGGTTCAACGGCGCGTCCTCAAGTGGCGAAAATCGCGGTCGTGTTGGCACTAACACGGAACGTGCCCTGGTCGGCAACGACCAAAATGGCCGGCTTGCCGCAGTGGTGGATCGCGCCGGCACGATGCACGGACGCTGGTCGCTACCTGGGCAGAGAGATGCTGGCGAAGCCCTGAGCTTTGATTTGCAACTGCCCGTCAGCGGGCTCAACCAGTTGCAATTGACGCTGCCAACCGATTTGAAGCCGTCAATTGATGGCGCAATCGTTTCCACCACAGGCAGTCTCAAGGAAAACCAGCGCACTTGGCAAATCGAATTGGGCGGAAAAAGCCGAGCAACTTTGCGGATTGTCAAGCAATCGGCGCAGCTTGAAACGACTGAGAAAACATTCGTGCGCGAGTCATTCCGTTATGAATGCTCGCCGCACGGTTTGGAATTAACCGCGGAATTTCGGCTGGACGTGCCAAGTAAACCATTGCGGCAAATAAAACTGCAGGTCGATCGACCGCTAAGCGTCGTCAAAGCCCACATAGGCGAGATAGATGTGCCGATCACGGTGGTCGATTCCGGCGATAAGGACCGGGGCGACGTCCAGAATTTGGAATTGGAGCTGCCCGGACCGATTCAAGCCTCGAGTGTTGTACTGCAATTAACCGCCATTGCGCCGATTACATTCGGAACATCATGCCGATTACCGCTAGTCAAGGTAAAAAATTCGGATTGGCAGACCGGTGAAGCTCAACTAATTGTGCCTTCGTCGCTGGTGCTCGACGATCTAGTGGCTGAAAACTCTCGGCAAACCGGTGCGGAATCTTTGTCCGAGCCAATCTCCGGCGAAGCCATCCGCCTGGCCTTCTTCAGAGCGCACCCCGGAATTGAGATAACGCTGTCGCGCCGTCCGGAACAACTTCGCGTGCGCCAAGGAAGTTCGATCTTCCTACGGGCGAATGAGGGATCGGGCCGTTACGTTGGGGAATTCGAAGTCGACAACGGTGAACTGTTTGCGTTGGAAGCTGAAATTGCGCCGCAATGGATTATCGAGGAGGTCGAAAGCACACCGCCAGGAATGGTTGCAGATTGGTCGCAGCATTTAGTACGCGGTGCGGCCGGTAAACTGAGCGTGCAATTGGCGAGCCCATTAACGACGCAACACAAAATCCGATTGTCGATCACCGGCCGTCGCCGGACTGCTCCATGGGGCGAGACGATGCATGTCGATGATTTGGCGATGCTAAAATTCGCAGGCGCTGCAGTAACTCGACGTTTAATCGAGGCGCAAACTACTGAAACCTACCAACTTCAACTGCGTGGCGCCGAGCAGCTAACGCGGCTTGATTCGGCGCACCTTTCTACGGCGGATGCCGAGCTGCTAGACGAAAAATCATCGGGCCTCGTGTTTGCGGACGATGAACATGCGCAGAATTTGGCGGTTTCGATAACCGGCAAAGCGCCGCAATACGATGCAGACATACAGTCGGAGGCGCTCGTGGAAAACGATCGGCTGACGGAATCGTATCGTTTTTCGATCAAACCGCAAGGTCGCGAAGTGGCGCGATTTAACGTGCGATTTTCCCAGCTGCGAAATACGCCGATCACCTGGTCGATCGAAGGCGAGCCCGGCGCCACGGTGACCGCCCGTCGGTTGACGGAAAGCGAGGGATCGGTGGTCACTTGGCCCGGTGATGTCTGGGAAATCGTTCTTCCCAGCCCCTGCGCTACGTCGTTTGTATTGCTGGCATCGCGAAGCACGATTCTTTCGGATGATATGCCGCTGGCATTGGCGTCGCTGCTTGAAGCAGAAACTCAGCAGGGAATGATCGAAATAACGTCGGTCGCCGATAGATTGCCTGAAATCCGCAGCCGGCGGTTAAAAGCAATTCCTATCGATCCGTCCGCCTCCGATCAATACGCGACTGCCGTGGCGGCATTTCGCTATGATCCCGACGAAGACACGTTGCTGACAGCCGAGCCGCCGCTAGTGTTGTCGCCGCACGGCAGTGATGTGGCTTTGGGTCGAGCTTGGATTTGGCAAGCACAATTAGAATCCCACTACAGTCGCAGTGGCGTGGAAAATATGCTGACCTGTCGGGTGGAAAACTCGGGACAGGAGCAACTGCAGTTCCAAGTGCCGACGGGTGCGGAATTGCAATCCGCTTTAATCGATGGGCAGCGGACGACTGACGTGGGAGCCGGTAATGGATCGTGGAAGATCAATCTGCCCGAGGGAGAGCGATTTTGTACGGTGGCGTTGTATTGGAATAATCAGCCGCATCCAGTGCAGGGAATCGTTGCATCCTGTGTGGCGCCTTGGCCGGTAACGGACGTTCCAATTCTGTCGCGGCAGTGGATGGTTTGGATACCTCCCAACGCGGCGATTGCAGATGTTCAAATCGGCAATTCTCACATGCTCGATGTGTCTTGCGGCGCGCGGTTATTCGGACTTTTGGCGCCAGGGCCGAACAATTCGGTGGAAAAATTTCAGGTCGTGCATAAAAGTTCGCAAGCGCAAGGAGAGTCCGATGAGGGTTCGGCAGATTCTGGCAAATCGCCGGTGAAAACGGACACCGACGATAAACGGACGATGGCGTCTGCCGCCGGTTTGCAATCGCCATGGAAGAGTGTTCCTGAAGACCAGTGGTCGGACAATGGAAATTGGAGATGTTACCGTTTCGATGGATCGGGCGCTGCGGATCGGCTTTGGATTGCGGACAAACATTTATTCTGGTCCTGGACTTGGTCGCTTTTTGTCGTGGCGGTTGCCTTGCGATGGCGCGTGGGCAATGGCCGGCTGCTGCTTGATATTGGATTGCTCGGAATCGCGACGGTGGTGGCGCTGGTGATTCCCGCGCCTTGGGCGCCCCTTTCCGCAGCGGTGTGGCTGGGAATTGTGGGCGGGCAACTGATGGCTTGGATCAGCCTACGGACGCGAATTCGCAATTCAGTGGCGACCTCGGCAGACGATTCGGCTACTACAGTAGCTGGAATGGCGACAGCATTATCACTTGTAGTCGTTGCAGCCATACTTGCCGGGCACGGCTTTGCAAAAGCAGATGAAGCTGAGAGCAGTTTGCTACACACCGTCGGGCCACAATCGGGCAGCCGAGTACTAGTTCCCATCGACCACGACGGCCAGCCAACCGGTGGATTCTATTATGTGCCTGAAGCGTTCCGCGATGAACTTTTGCGTGCCACCGTCGGTGAATCCTCACCGCCGCAATATCTCGTCATTCGGGCCAGTTACAGGCCACATACCGGTCAAGCTTCTTGGACCGGCGAGCCGAACAGCGGCGATTGGGAAGCGGAATACACAATTGAATCGCTCATGGATCATGCCGAACTGAAGCTGCCATTGGGATTCGATGGCGCAGCATTGGTACCCAACGGAGTCACAGTGGATGGGCAGCCGGCTGCATTCGGCAGCGACGACCGGAATCAGAATTTGCTTGTGGCGCTAAATAGTCGCGGCGCTCATCGGTTGGTCGTTTTGCTCCATCCGGCGGCGAATTCTGACGGAATCAGCTTTGCGATACCACGGGTCGCCGACTCGCAACTCGATTTGCGCGGGATCGACACCAGCAAGTATAAGGCACAGATCCATTCCACGAACGCCGTAACCGACTCACGGCGGAGCAAACGCGAGAACCAAGTTGTCGGATCCAACCCACTGGAGAGAATCGAAATTCGTTCCTCGGAACTTGCTGTTCCAATCGAGACCTCGCCTGTTTTCGATATTGAAGAACTATATTGGCTGCGAATTCGACCAAATTCAATTGTCGTGGATGCACGATTTCATTTAAACGTTCATGCAGGAAGCGTGCGTCAATTGTATTTGCATGCCGATCATCGCTGGCGGCCAGTGTCGCCGCAGGAGAATGGATCGACCTCCGACACGATCGCTGTTAGCCAGACGCGCCCGTTGCCTGGTGATAGCAGCGTATGGGTGATTGAATTGGCACAGCCGGCGACGGGACGCGCGACGGTCGATCTGGCGTTCAAGCTGGACACGGAGTCAGGCATCGGCCGTTGGCAACCGCTGCGATGGGAAATAGTCGGTGCGCGTACCGCGCAGCGCTGGTGGGCAGCGACGGTCGATCGGGGACTGCAATTTGCGTTGTCGCCGTCTGACAACGACCCAGACATTTTGCCTGAAAAATTCACAAGCATGTGGCCGTCGCGCAGCGAACTGCCGCAAGTTGCTTGGCAATCGAAACCGGACGAAAGCTCCAGGAGTATCACCACCTGGCCGCGAGAGTCGAAGCTCGCAGTTCAGTATCAACTCGCGACAATTGCCGGTCGAAAAGAATTGGACTTGCGGCTTGGCGCCCATGTAAAAGTCGTGGATGGTCCCGTGTTTCAATATCGGCTTCGTATTCCGCCAGAAATGGAAATCGATACTGTTTCCTTGCGCGAACAAGGTGTGGTCCGGCCGATCCATTGGTCGCGGAGCCGCTCTGACTTGGCGACCGTATTTTTGGATTCACCCGTCAGCAAAGAAAGTGATCTTTTGGTGGTTGGACGTGTACCATTGTCGTCGGAAGCAAAATTCATATTGCCGCAGATGAACATTGAGGAGAGCGTTGCCCAAGGATTTCGTGCGCTGATATTTCGACGCGCCGAAGTTCTCCTGCAGGTGTCTGACCCCGCAGGATTACAACCATTACCGGAATCCGATTTTGCCGCAGCGACTACTGACGCCCAGCACGAGGGTTTGCTCGAACCGATCGCAGAAAATGCAGACAGTGGAAGACATCCAGAACAACAAATGGTCTCGGTGCTAACTGGGCACGATTTTCAACCGGCTACTTTGCACATCGAGCCAAATCAGCCGCAAATGCGCGCTTTGCAAGTTGCCACGTTAAGCCGGAGCGCTGATGCATGGCTGGCAACATTAAATCTTGACTTACAGATTAATTCGGGCGTGGTCGATGCGCTCCGGTTTGATTTGCCAGCCAACTGGATCGGACCGTTCGAGATTTCGCCAGCGATGCCTTATTCAGTGGAAGAGATAACAGGAGAAAATCGGCGGCAGTTAGTGGTGCGGCCGGAATCGACTTCAAAAGATAGCTTGCAGCTGAAGATCTCAGGACCCTTAACGATTGCATCCGGGCAGCGCGCCAGTGCTCCCGACGTGCGGCTGGTCGGCGGGATGCGACAGACTCGATTTTTCTTGTTGCCCCGCCGGCTGGAAAATCAACAGCTCTCGTGGGAAACGCGTGGGCTTGTGCCACGGCCGTTGCCCGAAGTTATCGCGTCGGTCGTGCCCGAACCGAGTTCTTATCGGCCCTATCAATTGGTGGGAGATCATTGCCGGGCCGAACTGCGATCGATCGAGCGCGGTACCGAAAACGCGCAGGTACGGCTGCTTGATGTGGATTGGTCGTGGGATGCCAGCGGTAAAAATTGGGGTGTAGCGGCCTTCGATTTGGATCCGGCGGGGGTCACCAGTTGTGAGCTGCAATTGCCTGCCACAGAGTTTCTTGTGCAGGCTGAACTCGATTCCGCGCCGGCTCAACTTTCGCCGCGGGGAGAAAATCGATGGACTGTCTGGTTGGGCGACAACAAATTGCCTCGGCACCTGGAAGTAATTTTCGCGGGAGACCACCCGGATATTTCCGGAAATTCGTTAACCCTGACAGCGCCGACATTGGTCGATTTGCCGGTAGAACGTACGTTATGGAACGTTCGCTCGCCAAACGAAGCAGGAGCCAGCACGCCGCCGATGGGCACGTCGATCTCCCCGCTCCGGCATCAACAGTTACGATTGGAGTGCGCGGCCGCATCGATCGATTCTGCAAACAGTTTACTGCTGGACGAATCGACCAGCGACTTAGCGCGGTGGTACACGCTCTGGTTGCGCCGGTTCGCGGCCTGTAGGGCCGACTTGATCATGGCGAAATCTGCAGAACCTGCCGATGAACTCAGCCAAGGTGCGGATGCCCAGCTGAAAGCGATTGACCAAGATCAGGCAAAACTGGCCCATAAATTAACCGGCGCTAAGGAAAGCGAAGCGTTATTAAACAAGCCGCTCATTGTCTCGGATTGGCTGCATTTGGCGGCATTCGTGGAATCGCCGCCGTATCGAACGACGCAGGCAGTGCTTCCGGGTGATGGGAGTCCACTGGTGGTGGAGTATGCCCGACAGAGTGTCGCAAGTCAGCAATGGCGGTATATCATGGCTACAGCCGTCGGACTGTTGACCGTCGGCTTACTACTAGCGCTGCGGTTTACAAAGCCGGCACAAACAAAGTTCATCTATAATTCGCAATACTGAAATCAGCAATTGGGCAGATTTGGTCGCTCTTTTTTTTCATGCTGTCGCGGGGGCTATCGTCCAGGCGTATAAGCCTGTTTCAGCCTAGGCGGAACCGCAGGAAGCCGCCTGTAAAGCGACTTGTCGGCAGTTAGCAATTACCGCAAAAAATCGCACATTGCAGCGTTTAGTTTCGTCTTGGCATAACGGGTCCGATTTGTTAGCTTTTGCCCCCACATTGTGCCGGCGGTCGGTCGGGGGCTGCTCTTGCCGGCTGGCAGTGTGCGAACAGGCAATGACGCCGATCGATTTACGTTCCGGCAGCAACCGTACGGCCGACAAGGAAGGAGGCCCTCGATGAGCTCGCATGTTAACGAAGCCTTAAAGGTCCACATCCGTTGGATGATTCGACGCGACATGCAACAAGCGTTGGCGATTGAAGCCGACAGCTTCGAGTTTCCCTGGTGCGAAAACGATTTTCTGCGCTGTTTGCGGCAACGCAATTGCATTGGCATGGTGGCCGAGCAAAATGATCGGATCGTGGGCTTTATGATCTACGAGCTTCACAAGACTCGGCTGCATATTTTGAATTTTGCTGTCAGCTCGCGCTATCGCCGTACCGGAGTGGGAATGCAAATGGTAACGAAGCTGATCGGGAAACTGTCGACGCAGCGGCGCAATCGCATTTTGTTGGAAATTCGCGAGACGAATCTGGCCGCGCAGCTGTTTTTCCGCTCCTGTGGCTTCCGTGCCGTGAGCGTGCTGCGCGACTTTTACGAAGACACGCCCGAGGATGCCTATCTAATGCAGTATCGTTTCCGCGGCGACGAATCAGCAGCGATCGCCGGCGAGCGAATTACGCGCATGGCCGGCTGACGGAGCGGATCGCCGGGCCACAATGATCACAATGAAGGCTTTGCCCGCTAAATCCAGTTAGCCTGCTAATTCGGGATTCTGCCCGAAAATCCGTTATCGGTGAGGAAAGAGGATTTTCATTCCCGATGGCGATTGCTGACGATCATGAGCCATGAGTTCGGCCTCCGGGAAAAGCCTGTGAGCTTGCTCTGCTGCTGATTCAGGGATAGTTATCTCAAAAATCCCATGTTCACCAAACAAGCCCAGCGGCCACGGCGCTGGCCGATAAAGTGCTGAATACACCGGCATCGGTTGATGGTTGAGAAATGCGTGGCGTTCCTTGATCCAGATTAGATCAGAGATTATCCAGCCAGCCGGAACGCCAATAACAGCAACTGATATGGTTGGACCAGTCAAGCAAGTTTTAAATGAATTCATGTCATCGTTAAAAGGCCAGGAAGACGAGCGAGTTCAATCACGACGGTGGATCATTCTGATATTCGCGGATTGGTTACCGCA